>Ga0222693_100250_pt1 | contig 16010 bp, 13 predicted proteins | sample AntAcemetage1331_FD_179840 | JGI IMG/M metagenome (GOLD analysis project Ga0222693, IMG submission 179840) | Saline water microbial communities from Ace Lake, Antarctica - #1331 | ecosystem: Environmental > Aquatic > Non-marine Saline and Alkaline > Saline | place: Antarctica: Ace Lake... | reverse complement strand
GCTTTTTTCCAGAATACACCTAAGCCTTGTTTTACTCAAAGGTGTTTTGGGCTCTGCTACCTACAGAGGCTATGCACTTATTATACGAATTCAGCATATCTAATTTCTATTATCTTACAACTTATTAATTGTATGACTTCATATGTGAAAATGCAAAATTACTCTTACCTTTCCAAGCCTTTTAATATGGGCGATGAATTCGTCCATGTTCTTGGTAGCTAACGTCAAGATCTTGCTGCCTTAAAGGCAAACGCGGATCCAATTGTGATAACAACTCAGATGATTGAATATGTGGTTGCCAACCGACAAGAATAAGGAGAGAGCATGATATGGATTCCAAAGAGATGCCAACCTAATTCTAACGGCTAGAGGTTTTACGCTTTAGGAATGTACTAATCTACTTCGACAACAAGTACTTACCACCATAACCACGAGGAGTTATCATTTTTTCATTCCAGATATAACTCTGGGAATTACCTATCATAACTGTTGATTGCATACCAATGTCACATTCAAGCATTTTTTCCAATGTAGTGAGAGAGATGGTCTCATTTTCGCGAGTGGCAGCAGTTACAATGCCAACCGGCGTTTGCGGATCACGGTATTTGAGAAATATTTCCCGGGCAATTTTGATTTGCTCAGTGCGTTTTTTTGATTTTGGGTTATAGATCGCCACCACAAAATCAGCACTGGCCACAGCGTCAAGGCGTTTTTTGATAAGCTCCAGTGGTGTAAGTAAATCAGAAAGAGACACTGCTGCGAAATCGTGCATCAAAGGAGCACCCAGCCGGGCAGCACAACCATTCACTGCAGCAATGCCTGGGATGATTTCAATAGTACAATCAAACTCATTTTCCCGGGCCATCTCAAAGACCAGCCCCGCCATGGCATAAATACCAGGATCACCGCCACAGACCAAAGCCACATTTTGACCATTTTGAGCAAACTCCAGGGATTTGCGGCAACGGTCCACTTCCTTCATCATCTGCGAAGCTATCACCTCTTTCCCTTCCAAGTAATCGGGGATAAGTTCCAGATAGGTTTTATAGCCAACAATAATGTCTGAATGTTCAAGAGCCTCACCAGCGGCGAAGGTCATATGTTTTAACGATCCAGGACCCGTGCCGACAACGTAAAGGGTACCTCTGCCACTGCCATTGTTATGTTCTGCCATTTTCTTTTCCTACTCAGTAATCTATCTGTTCCAGCACTTAAAAGAGATGTAGGTTCAGCCACACCGATGGCACCCACTGCCTTAATTGCTGCTTGGGAGGTTTCTACATTTGTTACGGTGTTAATTTCTTCTTTTGTGAAAAATTCAATGGACCATGTATGCTCTTCACTGAAGGCCAGTAAGCCTTCTTCGTCATCTTTCCTGTCAATGGAGGACAAGTTACGAATGGCCAAAGGTGATAGCTGTAAATCTGAAAACAATTCTGCCAGAGCTTTATTAAATTCCATTGCTGGCGTTCCCCGGTTACATCCTGTTCCCACTACCAAATTACGGGGATAGAAAACCGGACCATTACCATGGCTTTTGGTGTTAGAAATAGTGAGATCAGCCTTATTCTGATCATCCACTTGAACAAGACCGCTTGGTAAAGAGTCCACTGCCACTTCGCTAAATACGTATAGTTTGCCCTGATTGACCAGCTGACTACTGGCCTCAATCATATCTTCTTTATTCGCTACCAGGTTTTGGGCTTTGGCCCAGAGATCCAGGGCAACCAATCCCAGAGTATCAGAGGCCGTGGTGATTACCGCATGACCACCTGTGATCTTTGCCGCTTTTTTGGCCAGCTCGTTCGCACCACCTAAATGGCCGGAAAGAAGACTAATAACATACTGCCCCTTTTCATCAATGACCACTACCGCGGGATCAGTTCTTTTATCAGCCACTAGTGGAGCAATAGCCCGAACCACGATACCGGTGGCCATAACACAGATAAATCCATCGTATTTTTTCCAGTTACCAGCCAATTTCTCTGCAACCCCTTTCCCTGGAAGGATAGTCCCTGGAAGACTGGCAGCAATCGTATAGGCTAAACTGTGCGCGCCTTTGGTTATGGCAAGGATACCAATCTTCATGATGGAGAAGATCCCTTACGGTAACCGTGAGTAAAGGTCTTGTCATACAGTTTTGAAAGGGTCGGCGGTGGTGCCTCAGCCAGAACCTTTCCCACAGCAATAATAGCGGTTTTGGTAATACCTGCCTCCTTGACTTGCCCAGCAATAGAAGCAATGGAACCTCGCAGATGTCGCTCTTCAGGCCAACTCACCTTTTCCACCACAGCCACTGGAGTATCTTCAGGATAACCGCCGCTAAGCAAATCCTTCACCACCTCATCAATCATCCCCACGCTCAATAAAATCAGCATAGTAGCCTGATGCCTTGCTAAACTGGGTAAATCTTCCTTCTCAGGCATTGGAGTTCGGCCAGCCCGACGAGTGACGATGATTGTTTGCGAAACCTCCGGCAAAGTGAGCTGGGTGGCAAGCGCTGCAGCTGCTGCAGTTATGGAACTTACACCTGGAATAACCTTGAAGGGGATCTCTTCTTTAACCAATTCAGCGATCTGTTCATTTATCGCACCGTAGATTGCAGGGTCTCCGGTATGGAGCCGGACTACCTTTTTACCAGCTTTAAAAGCTGGAATCATCAAGGCTACTACCTCGTCAAGGTTAAGACCTGCTGAATTATGAATTTCAGCCTGTAGTCCCTCAATCAAGGCTTTCGGTATCAGACTGCCGGTGTAAATAACCATGTCTGCCTCACCTAGTAACCGCTGCCCTTTTACAGTGATCAGTTCAGGATCACCGGGCCCTGCTCCGATAAAATAAATACAGTTTTGCCGGCTCATGACTTCCTCACAATCATTGTGGAGAAATAATGAAGCTTCTCATTCATGGCAGCTTTGAGATCGTGGCGGACATGCTGCTCAGCCATACTGGTTCGTTCCACCAATACTGCCTTATCTAATAAATTCAGCTCTTCCAAAAGAGGTACAAGACGCCCCATGGCCTTATGCACCTTCATAAAAACCACCGAATCAAATTTCATTAAGATTTCGCGTAATTTTGTATTTTCAAAGATAGCCGGGATAACCACAAGTTGGTCATCACCAAGACAGAGTGGTATTCTGGCAGCTGCCGAAGTAGCACCAATGGCAGAGATTCCAGGAGTGATCTCTACAAGAGTGTCGGGATTCTTAGCAAGTATTGTCTCACAGATATAAAAACCGGTAGAATAAATTGCCGGATCTCCAAGGGTGGGTAAGGCAACATCCCGGCCAGCTTCAAGTTCCAAACTAATCAGATCAGCGGCTCGCTCCCAGGCTTCTTTAACCTCAGGATCAGGGCTTTTTCCCATATGGACCTTTTTCATTGGAAAATGGTGGATGATAATTTTTTTATCTTCCGTACTAACGACCTCGGTGGCAATTGCCAATGCCGTACTCTCGCCATTTGCACGTGCTGCAGGAGCAAGCCACACCGGACTTTTTTCAAGTATTCGTACTGCCTTGAGGGTCATCAACTCTGGGTTTCCAGGCCCGACCCCAACCACATATAATGTTCCTTTCATCGACTTCCCGTAATAATATGTATCTGATTAAATTCTACAAACTCGCCGTTTGTCTCTGTTCTTGTAACGTTTATGCTACTAACCCGAGGCGAAAACCCTGCTTTAGCCATCAGCTGTGGGACCTCGATTTGTGTTTTTCTTATAACTGCGTTGGCTACCAGAATACCGTCTCCCGGTAAACGCTTTGCTGCCTCTGCTATAATGCCCGCTAATTGACCGGCATTACCACCGATAAAGACCCGCTGTGGGTCAGGTAATTCAGCTAACATATCAAGGGCCAACCCTGCGACCGGTATCACGTTATAACAGCAATATCGGCGAATATTTTCCTTTATGTTTATCAACTCTTCCACTTTCCGCTCAATGGCATAAATCGTGAGATGAGGATTCATTCGTGCTGCTTCGATTGAGATGGAGCCACTGCCAGCCCCAACATCCCAAAAAGCCCCCTCACCTGGTAGGCATAAGGAATGTAAGGTAACTGCCCGAACCTCATTTTTGGTAATCAGCCCCCGACTATGAGCTAAATCATTTTCCTGAAGTCCAAGGCGGCCTGTTTTTTTGCTGATCGGTGCTACGAGGAGAAACACATTGAGATCCGCAAAATCCCGGTCCACAGTTTCCTGTAAAGTACCCCGAAACAGTGTCTCCTCCTCACTACCTAAATTTTCAGCAACCATTACCTGACAACCATCGAGCAAATCATAGGCTTCAATGCATTGAAGATAGCTGACAAGCTGACGAGCCAGAAAATCCGGCGAATTCTTCTTGTCGGTAAAAACAAAGGTTTTTGACTGTGCCAGAAGGAGCCCCGCGACATGATTGTGTTCTCGCCCATGGAGACTGAGCAAACGCGCGTCATCCCAAGGGACTTTAAAGCGGGCCATGGCCCCCTGCATGGAAGAGAGCTCAGGATAAATTTCCACCGCATCTTTGCCAAAGTCTGCTAGCAAACGCCTACCAATGCCAAAGAAGAGGGGATCACCACTGGCTAAAACTGCAACATTCCCGCGTCCCAAAGCCTCTTCAATGGCTGGAAGAACTTTTTTCAGAGGGCTAATATCCATGGCAGGGATATTGAAACCGGCAATAAGTGCAAGGAGACGTTGTCCCCCGACAATAAACTTGCAACTCAGAACAAGTTTTTCCTGTTCTGAGGTCAAAACAGGGCCACTAATGCCAATAATGAATATTTTAGCCCCACTGCGAGATATCTTTTCTGAAGTCATATCAAAACTACTCACATTCACACCCACTCCATCACCTGCGCCTTGTGGCTTACCAGGTAAACTGCAATTTCCCTACCTGCCACTTCCTGAGCGTACTCCTTGGCTTTGAGACAAACAGCACTGATTATATCTTGCCGATTTTCAGCATACAGATGTTCATACATTTCACGGGCCGTATTCGAATTATCTATTTGTTTCAAAAGATCTCCTTCAACACCAAGGCTTTTCAGGAACCTTGCTGCATCATCCATTTCTAAAGCACCGTTTTTAACATGGGTCTGGGGCACCTTGAGGGCTGCCTTGGTGATCTTGGCCCACATTCCGGCCAGATGAATTTTTGTAAAACCATGCTCTGCCGCCTCATTAAGAGAAAACTCAAGATAATCTCCCATCATCACATAGGCCTCTTCCGGTAGATCCAATCTGGATTGAGCACCTCGTTCAGATGTCCGACCTGTGGAAAGGACCACTTCCCGTACTCCTGCCTCCCAGGCGACATCCATCGAAGCCTTGATGGTTGCAGTCCAGGCATCAGCGGATATGGGCCGGACAATACCGGTGGTGCCCAAAATTGACAGTCCTCCGATAATTCCCAGACGTTTATTGAGCGTTTTTTCGGCTAACTCTCTGCCCTGAACCACCGAAATCACAATCAGCACGGGTTTATCTGCCATAACCTCTTGTACCGCTGCTGCAATCATCTGCCTGGGAACCGGATTGATGGCAGGCTCCCCAACAGCTGCGGCAAGCCCCGGCTTTGTGACACACCCCACGCCGCTGCCTGCCACAAGCAAAAGATTGTCAACTAATACACCCTTTGCAGGTGGTTCTTGATTCGGTTTACGATGATAACACTCCGCCCTAATCTCTGCGCCATTGGTGACATCAGGGTCATCGCCAGCATCTTTAATAATGGAAGCCAAAGCCCCATCAGCAAAAATACGGCTCTGATGAACAGAGAAACTATGTCGTACATTCCCTGGGAAAGGAATATCCACTCTGCTCACTCCTTCACCGTTTACCAGAAGTAGTGCTGCTGCTTTTGCTGCTGCTGCCGCACAAGCTCCGGTGGTGTATCCACTTCGTAATCGTTTGGCCATTTAACCGTGACCTATGTCTCTTTTGCGAGCCGAATAAGAGCATTGCAAATGGCCGCAGCCACAGGACTACCACCCTTACGTCCCAAACTAGTGATAAAGGGATACTCTGTTTCGGCCAGCAAGGCCTTAGACTCAGAAGCATTGACGAAACCGACCGGTACACCAATAATAAGCGGCCACTCTTCCGGCGGTATACTGGTCAGCAAATCCATAGCGGCCAGTAAGGCTGTGGGTGCATTACCCACAGCGATAATACCGACATTATCCTCCAGCCCTTTTTTAATTGCTACTTCCGAACGGGTCTTTGTGGACTCCTTTGCAATTTCGGCCACCTCTTTATTTGCGACATAACAGCTCACTGTACCTCCAAAACTGGCCAACATTCCCTTACTGATTCCGGCAGCCACCATATTCACATCAGTGAGTATGTTTTTTCCAGCCCTGATAAGCTCCATGGCTCGAGTTACTGCCCGGGGAGAAAAACGCATATTGCCCGCAAAATTAAAATCACCTGTGGCATGAATAACCCGTTGCACAACCTTGAAGGTGGCAGGATCAAAATCATGGGAACCGATTTCGTTGGAAATAATTCGAAAACTCTCTGCTTCAATATCAGTAGGGGCAATTTTCTGGATAGTTACTGTCATCTTCTCTCCTCGCTACAGCTTACAAATGATACCGCCACTTCTGGCTGAAAACCGAAGTGGAGGTGCAGATAGCCCCCTAAAACATTTTTATAACGATACCCCTCTTCTTTACCATTATTGACGCTATAGATTCGGGGGATTTCAGTGGGCATCGTATCGATACTGGAATAGTGAAATTCATGGCCTCGCAGTACTGTTCCAACCGGACCCAAACAGCACTGCTCCTTGAGCTTGATTTCTCGGTATCCGAGGCTGGCACGCCGTTTCTGCATTTGAGATCGTACCGGGAAAACATTCGCCATAGGATGAAAGCTACCATCGTGGAGGGTGATGCCGTTGGTCAAATACATAAAGCCACCGCATTCGGCATACAGAAAACCATCATTTTCCCCCCACGCTTTAATGGCGGCAAGCATTTTTCTATTTTCACTTAAAGCCTCTGCCCAAAGTTCAGGATATCCGCCACCCAGGTAAATTGCGCCAATACCTTCCGGTAGACATTCATCGACCAGAGGTGAGAAGAAAATAAGCTCTGCCCCTGCCTGACGAAGGAGATCAAGATTATCTTCATAATAAAAGCAAAAAGCCTTATCCCAAGCAACTCCGATACGAACATTTCCATTCCCTACAAACTTGTTAACAGGGAATGTTTTCTTCTCCCTTACAGTGGCCAGTGTCATAAGCTTCTCTAAGTCAACATGCTCTGCCACAGTTTCAGCCAGATCTTTAATGGCTTCCTGGCTAATAGGAGCTTCTTCACCCATATGAAGACCCAGGTGACGTTCAGGGATGGAAAAATTGAGACTGCTTGGTAGATAGCCCAAGATTTCAGCCCGGCAATATTTGTTAATCGCATCTGTTACCAGTTGCAGATGACGAGGGCTTGCCACCCGGTTTAAGATCACGCCAACGGGTGCCACCTCAGGCATTAAACTCTCAAAGCCCTTTAAGACTGCAGCAGCACTTTCAGCAGCAGCGCGCACATCAATAACCAATACAATCGGTATTCCCAGTTTGGCAGCCAGGGATGCGCTTGACGAGTCGCCACCATCGTACATGCCCATCACACCTTCAATGATGGAGATATCCGCGTCAGAACTATGAACAAAAAAAGTCTCATTAGTAAATCGCTCTCCACTCATCCAAATATCCAGATTACGGGATTCCTTGCCAGTGACAAGTCTGTGAAGAGTGGGGTCTATAAAATCCGGCCCGCATTTAAAAGGTTGAACAGTATGCCCAATCCCTGACAAAGCAGCCATCAAGCCCAAAGTAACCGTGGTCTTTCCGGAGCCACTCTGGGTTCCGGCGATAATTATCGCCTTGTTATCAACCATCAACATCTCCGTCAGGATAGAGAATAGTGCTCAATTGTCGTACTCCTTCGAGAATCCGAAGAGTTGGCCTAGACACTAAATTTTCATTTATCAAAAAAACATTACCTTTCCGCACCGCTCTAATTGCCTGAAATCCTGGTTCATTTGTAATGGTTTCATGGTTGATGGGGTTCATCCTTCCTTTTTGAGCAATAAAGAAATCAATCTCCATGGCCTTTCCTAAAATCCGTTCCTTGCCGTAAGCAGCAATATTCGTCTTCCGAACCTGAAAGGCATCATTTGCTATATTGATACCGCCTGCCTCTTCCAATACAAAGGTTGCAATGGACTGCGGAGCAAAGGTTTTCATCCTCTTATGAATAGCTTCAAAATACACTCTGGGACGTTGCTCCTGAGGGATGTTCCGAACCTTCTTTGTTATCTGTTTCAGCTCTGCTTTAAAAGATTCGATCATGTTTTCGGCACCCTCCTCTCTACCTGTCAACCCACCCAGAGCTCGCCAATAGTCAAAAATACCTTCCACCGAAGTAGGTTGCAGAGAGATGACCTTGATACCGGCTTGTCGCAGCCGACCAAGTAACTGAGGACAGGCCCGTTCAATCATGGGTCGCACCAGGACCAGATCGGGGCTAGCAGCAATAAATTTCTCCAAACCATCCCGATAAGAGAACCGTGGTTTCGTTAAAATTGTCTCTGGATAGTCATCAGATCTTGATATGCCAATAATCTGATCACTGGCCTTTAAAGAGACCAGGTTCTCAGTATGTGCGGAATAGAGAGAAATAATTCGATTATAGGATTTTGCCACTGTAGGGAGTTTACCTTCACCATCAGTAGCAACAAGGGAGTCTGCTGCCGCCAAGACGGTTCCGTTCCAGGTAAAAAGAAAAAAAACAATAACGTAGACAATAATCTTCATGGGTATATTTCTCGCCACACTATGCCGCAACTGTCTTGAATGTAAACATATTATCAACATGCAGTGGCATAGTCGTATTGCTCTACTAATTACCCCCCGATCTTGATATTATTTATTTGGAAGCATCACCTAACTGGATGCTATGTTCTTTCGCCGCATCTTTAATATGCTCAACAAAGATAGCTGCAAAATCATCATTGGAACCAAGACCCTCCAACACGGTATTGACATCATACCCTTTTGAGACCAATATCGACTTCCAGGAGTCTGCTTCATCCCCTGCCATATCATTGGTTGCATGATCCCCTGCAACAATCATAAAAGGTTTCAAAACAATCTTTTTGATACCGGTATGAGCGAAACGCCCCAAATAGTCGTCCAAGGATGGAGAACCTTCAACTACACCGATAAAGGTTTGTACCTCAGGATAAGCCTGACGCATTTGCTTCTGCGTTTCCTGGTAGATTCCGGTGGACCAATGTTCATTGCCATGGCCCATATAGACTAACAGTGCACCCTCTTTTCGGGCCATCTCCGCGTCACCCTTTAAGGTCTTTACGGCCTTTGCCACATCGGTGTGATAATTGTAGCGATCACCCGGCATACCAAGAGCTGGCCGACCCATAACCAATGTATCAAAGGGCCGCCATTTATCTTTGGTTGTTTTAATTGAGGCAATAGCATCCACATAGGACTGCAGATCACTGGATTGCTCCATATAGAACATATGAGTTGGCTGAACGATAATATTGCGATACCCTTCCTCCCTTAGAGAACCGATGGTGGAAATAATATTCTCCACATACAGGATCTCCTTAGGAATTCCCTGATCAAGCCATTTTTGCGACTCTTGCTGCCGTTTTCGCCACACCGAACGTATGATATTGGAGGTAAAGGTGATTCGGACTTCAGTAGCCGGGTAAGCGGCCTTGGTTTTCTCGTAGATATTTATAATGGATTGCACTGCGGTTGGTACGGTAGTACCGAAACTTGCAATAATAATGGCAGTCTTCGCGTTACCTCGACTTGTCGGATGATCACCCGAGGCCATAACATTTCCTGCTGCCAGCAAAATTGCCAGCATGACAGTTAAACACGTTACGTTTTTTCTACTTTTCATGAATACTCTCCTTTTGTAGCAAAATCCGGAGTCGCACCATAAAAAGGGCAAAAAAAATCCCCGGATCAATTTTATTGATCCGAGGAGTCCCAGTTTTTCCGCGAATTGTGATGGTCACCCCTTGTCCACGGAGATACCCACTTATATTCTCAGACAGGTTTTCTGACTCCCGGTTCGTCCTCATCCTGCGCCTTCCCAACTTCTTCAAGTCAGTGGCATCAATGCAGAATTCGTCCCCGGTCACAGCGGCGGGCCCGTCCCGGATTTTCACCAGGTTCCCTATTAAGCTCTGTTAAGAGCATCTGAGCATGAAAAGGATTTACCCTAAATTATTCTGGATGTCAACTTGTTGTACAACAGATACCTTTTCATACCCTAGGCATGCCTTTCAGGAAGGCCTCGGGGCCACGCATGGTACCAAGGAAGTTGTAAATCCCAATTCACTTACCTTTCACTTTGCGGACCAATACATATTCAAGCAACTGTAGTTATTCTAGTTAATAGCACGAAGAATCCTCAACGAATGCGGGGTTTTGATGTTGCCGTTTTGGTATGAGTATTATAAAGTATTTTAACTAGTTCTGATTGGAAGTTTTCATGATATCCCTCATGGCAGTGTACCATAGCAAATTTCATTTTATATACATTTCATATTAACAATGAGCCTATTCAGCAACAACCTTTACCGATCTCTTCCAGCCCTTCTGCTTCTTTTCTTATCTGCTTGTGCAACTCCTAAATCCTATCCGCTGATGCCCGCACCGATTTACCAGGACGGGTATCCGAATAGTGATGAAAAAGAGACAAATGTCAATGAGATGGTAGAGAAAAACTAGACAGCAAACAAATAGCGATTAAACTGTTTGAACAACTTATTCATACAAACAAAAAGAATTGATTTTCACCGTCGGACATTATGCTCTTATGAAACAATTTGCCAATTTTTCCAGTCCCGCCTTCCAGAAGAAATACAAGATGATCCCCCGTGAACAGCAGAATTTTTTAAAAATGCTCTCTATCTGCTATGAAAAAGTGTCTCGGACCAAGGTTCGTAGCTGCCTGAACGCAGCCGGAATCAAAAATGACAAAGGCCAGCTTTTCAAACAGACGGACATCAAACCAATAGTAACCGCCCTCCATGCTGTAAAGCTTATTGAGGCAGACAATCTTGGGGTCTTCTGTCATCCCGACCACGTTGAAAACATCACCTGTGAGGCTCTGTTTGATAATAGTTTTGAGAAAATGGCCGAGGCGATTGAAGCCGTCATTCCAACAAAACAGGGCTGGGATTTTGAACACCAGCACTCCAATTATTCACAGGCTATCCGCGACCTGAGATTAGCCCTGTACCGGAATGAAGATCGCTCCACGGTGATCAAGTTTCTTCATTACGCCCACCGCGTACCTGCTCACTATTATGAACAGCGCAAAGACCCTTTTGTTCTTATTTTCACCGAGCCAACAAACAAATCGTTGCTGCTCTATCTGAACCTCGACGTGGTTGAACTGGTACTTTCCGGCATGCTGGTTTCATCCACCTTGACCATGACACCTCTGGACGGGTTCTTTGATGTTTTCCAAAAACTCCGCAATGATAATCCTGCCCTGAAAGAGCATACCACAACTATTCTCCTCTACCAGCATCTGCTTCGCGGTCAATTTACAGCAATCACCGACCTTGTTAAAACAGAGCAAACTGCTTCCGACTCAATCTATCTGGGTTTTATAAAGCTTATGGCAGGTGACCACATTGGGGCTATCAGTTGTTATGAGAGAGCCCTGGAAACGCTTGCTGAACATACCCCCAGAACCCAGGTCTTTTTCCCGAATTTTGCCGGAATCTTTTATATAGTGGCTCTGCTCTGTGATGGTGGTGATCCCGCTCTCAAAAGAGGGCTGACGTATCTCAACAGAATATTAAAGAAAAAACGTGAGTATAATTTTCCTTCTATCGCCTCCGACCTCAAACAGACACTGCTCTCCAGACAGGGTCAAAAGGGCAAAGCTGGAAAAATACACCACTCCAGCGACGATGATTCATTTAACGATTATTTGTCTCTTCTGATGGGGTATTTGAGCCTTTACTGGCAGGGAGATACGATCGCCCCCATTGGAGAAGAAAACCTGCAGACACTTATCAAGGCGGCCAAGTCAGCCGAGTATTACTGGATTGCTCTGCAAGCCGCAGGGCTTCTGGCCAAAATATCCAGCAGTACAACACTCTCAAAAACGGTTCTTGCCCTGCAAAAGGAATGTTCAACGCCACAACTGCTAATAGACCTGATAAAACCTCAGGAAAAGTGGCAGCAGGTATTGCATGCCCTACTGAGTCTTGACGGGCCCAAAAAAGGAGTGGCGACCCAATCTGTAAGCAACAGTCGTCTTATATGGTTGGTCTCATTTTCTGAAGATGAATATATTGATGAAATCAGCATCTCCCCACGTCTTCAGAAACAGAACAAATCCGGCAAGTGGTCAAAGGGCCGGGCTGTTGCCCTGAAGACACTGCGAAATCATCAGAAGCTGGATTATCTTAGTGACCATGATCGCCGACTCTGCAATGCCATCAAGGCAAGATATGAATCTGGCGGCTATTATTATGGCCGTAAAAAGGTCTACGTCTTTGACCTGAAACAGGCTATTCCGGCACTTATTGATCATCCTCTTCTCTTTTCTGAAGATACGCCAACAGTGCCAGTGGAATTTGTATCGCGGGAACCGGAACTCCATATCAGCGAAAACAAAAAAGGCTATACCATAAGCCTTAAGCCCGATATGGATAGCGACGAGCCCTACGTTCTTCTCCAGGAGACCTTTACCCGTACCGGGGTGGTGCAGATGACCCCGGGATTTAAGCAGGTGGCGGAAATCATTGATTCGACCATTGAAGTGCCAAAGGAGGCAAAGGAAATGGTGCTTCAGGCTATTTCATCCCTGGCCCCCCATTTGGCGATTCACACGGATATCGCGGGTATTGCTCCCGATGTTGAGGGAGTCACCGCGGATACCACCCCCTATTTCCATCTTATTCCCTATGGGGATGGTTTACGGGTCGAGAGCTTGGTTAAGCCTTTTAAGGAGAGTCCTTCATTTCACAAACCCGGTGTGGGTGGAAAAATTGTTTTGGCTGAAATTGATGGCAAAAAATTCCAGGCGGAACGCAAGCTGCCGACAGAACGGAAAAGGGCGAATGCAGCAGTCGTTAGCTGTCCGGTCCTCTCTCATCTTGATGAGGGCAGCGGTGAATGGATTATTGGCGAACCGGAGGAATGCCTGGAACTGGTAAGTCAGCTCCAGAACCTGCAGGAAGATGTCGTGATCCAATGGCCACAGGGGGAAACTTTTCGGGTGAGCAGCACAATTGACTCGTCTGCTTTTAAGATGCGGGTTAAGCAGGAAAACAATTGGTTTACAGCAACAGGTCAGCTTAAGGTTGATGCAAAAACGGTCGTCGACATGGGCAAATTACTGGAGCTGAGCCGTCAGACAAACTCCCGTTTTATTCCCATGAATAACGGTCAGTTTTTAGCGCTGAGCAGAAATCTGAAACGGCGTATTGAAGAGCTGGACGCCTTTAGCGAAGATCACAACGACGGGGTTCAGTTTAGTCCTTTGGCCAGTCTGGCCCTTGAAGAATTCACCTCGGAGATGGGTGAAATCAAGGGGGATAAACATTGGCGTAAAAATCTGAAACGATTTACAGAGATTGCCAATCCAAAAATACCCACCACCTTTCGCGCAGAACTGCGTGATTATCAGGTTGCAGGCTTTAACTGGCTGGCAACACTCAGCCAATGGCAGGTAGGTGCCTGTCTGGCAGATGATATGGGACTCGGAAAGACAGTTCAGGCACTGGCAGCTATCCTGCTCAGGGCAGGAAACGGCCCCACCTTGGTAATCGCCCCGACTTCAGTACTGATGAACTGGACTGACGAGGCTGCTCGTTTTGCTCCAACGCTACAGGTGCTCTCCTTTGGACCCGGCAACCGACAAGAGATGCTTGATGGACTGCAGCCATTTGATCTGGTTGTCTCAAGCTATGGCCTGCTGCAATCTGAAGGTGAAAAACTGGCAGCGGTTCAGTGGCAAACCATCGTACTTGACGAAGCGCAAGCCATTAAAAACATGGCAACTAAACGTTCAAAATCAGCCATGAAACTTCAGGCCGAATTTCGTATTATTACTACGGGAACTCCCATTGAAAATCATCTGGGAGAACTCTGGAATCTCTTTCAATTTATCAACCCCGGTTTTCTCGGTTCCGCAGAGAGTTTCAGTCAAAAATTCGCTCTTCCCATTGAAAAACATCAGGATAGACAAGCAAGTGGACGCCTTAAAAAGCTGATCCAGCCCTTTATCCTGAGACGCCTCAAACAGGATGTTCTTCAGGAACTGCCACCACGAACTGAAGTGACTCTGCAGGTGGAAATGAGTCAGGACGAAACAGCCATGTATGAGGCGCAGCGTCGTCAATCCCTTGAAAAAATAGCGGATGCCGAAGAGTCTGGCTCCGGACCGCATATGCAGATTCTAGCCGAGATCACCCGACTCCGCCGTTTCTGCTGTAATCCGGAACTTGTGGTTCCTGGCTGTGGCCTGAGCAGCTCTAAGTTGAAGGTCTTCGGCGACACCGTAGCCGAACTCCTCGACAACGGACATAAGGCCCTTGTTTTTAGTCAGTTTGTCGGCCACCTTGAGATCCTCCGCAGCTATCTTGATTCACAGAAGATACATTACCAATACCTGGATGGCTCCACCCCTGTGAAAAAACGTCAGCAACGAATTCGGGCCTTTCAGTCTGGAGAGGGTGATCTGTTCCTGATCAGCTTAAAAGCAGGTGGCGCTGGTCTCAACCTTACTGCCGCAGATTATGTTATCCATATGGATCCCTGGTGGAACCCGGCAGTGGAAGATCAGGCCTCGGATCGCGCTCATCGTATTGGTCAAAAACGGCCGGTAACCGTGTACCGTCTGGTAGTAAAAGATAGTATTGAGGAAAAGATTATTGCTCTCCATGTGCACAAACGGGATTTGGCCAATAACCTACTGGAAGGGGCAGATATGTCAGGTAAAGTTTCCACCGGACAATTACTCGAACTGATAAAGGGTACAACTGTAGAAGGGGATCGGGAACTTATAGTTGATCAATAATCTGTTGCAAAGCTGACTGATTGAAGACGTATATATTTGCGCAAAATTCACAACGGACTTCCACTCCGTCAGGCTTTTCTTCTTTAAGCTGTATTAAATCTTTTTTATTCAGGGTTAATAATGCTTTTTGCATTTTATTCTGACTACAAGAACATTGATACTGGAGCGGTTGTGTGAAAAGGGTTCGGTGGGGAATTGAGCCAAATAGAATATCCAGCATATCTTGGGGTGTTTTGCCCTGCTGGATAAAGCGAGTAACCGAACCAAGCTGTTTAACGTTGTTTTCAAGGCTATTAATCAGGGCCTCATTAGCTGGAGGAAGGGACTGGACAAGGAAGCCTGCCGCGCATACAATTGTGCCGCTGGAGTCTACCTGGACGCCAACACCTATTGCCGAGGGGATTTGCTCCGATTCTGCTAAATAATAGGCGACATCTTCTCCAATCTCACTTGTATAAAGCTGAATGGTTCCTTCGTAATTTCGACTGGCTCCAATATCTTTCGTTACTGTGAGAAAACCAGCTTTTCCAACGCCCGTTGCCACATCAATAATACCATTCTTTAATGGGACATCGGCATGAGGATTAGCCACATATCCACGCAGCTCACCGGTGCATAATCCTTCGGTAATAATTTTTCCTAATGGTCCATTGCCTTCAAACTTCAGCATCACTCGCTGATCACCCTTTAAAAGAGCAGCAAGCAGAGCATTGGCAGTAAGTGTTCTGCCAAGTGCTACTGCGGCCACGGGCCCAGTATCATGACGGCGGCAGGCCTCAGCTACTAAGTCGGTGGTGACACAGGCAAGGCCAAAGAATCTGCCGTCTTCTGAAATCACACGCTGTAAATGATCAGCCATTATTATCTTTCCCTTTGGAGGTGTGGAGTTATTGTTTTCAGGAGGTTATTTGGATGAAATGGTGG
>Ga0222693_100247_pt1 | contig 16282 bp, 8 predicted proteins | sample AntAcemetage1331_FD_179840 | JGI IMG/M metagenome (GOLD analysis project Ga0222693, IMG submission 179840) | Saline water microbial communities from Ace Lake, Antarctica - #1331 | ecosystem: Environmental > Aquatic > Non-marine Saline and Alkaline > Saline | place: Antarctica: Ace Lake | collected... | reverse complement strand
AGAGCCCATCAAAAGGCACGAAATCGGCACTTAAGAAAGATCGTCGTGCCAAGAAAGAGAGAATGAAAAAAAGACATGCTCAGGAGCAAAAAACACAACAAGTAAAAGTTGAACAAGAAAAAAATTACTCAAACCAAAAGTTGAAAGAGATAATCTCAGATCATCCTGAAATTAAATTCAAACATTCCTCTAATATTCAAAATATCGATGGCTTTAATAAAATAAAATTTGGAAGTTCCGTTTATGATTTACAACCATTAGCCGACGAGTTTTCGAGTCAATTAGACACTAAAATTCGATATGTTGGTGGCACTCTTGCCGGTACTATTGCTGGAGTTTCTGGGAATCAAAATATAAGTCATGATGGTGTGATTGTTCTTAATCATTTCTTTCCTTTATTGGGTAAAAAAAGGACTATTTGTTTAATTCCACCTACCAATGTAGAACAAATTTTGATTGAACTCCAGGGAGAAGATTATAATAAATTGGCAAAAAACTTGTCTGAAAAATATACACTAAACGGCCAAACAAAAGTGGTAATTGATGTCGAAAACATGGGGCTTGCGTATTTGGGTAATAGCTATTCAGTCTATAATAATGGGCAAATTATCTTACTGAAACGACAACAGGAAGGATTAGGTACTCGCATGATGAGCATTGACTCACCAAATGCTTCAGAAAGTATATGGTTAGTTTATTCTTTACCTAAAATTGGAGAAACATACTTTAAAGAAGAAATTATTAAGGCAGCTATTAAATTCCAACAACAAATGAATCAAAAAGCAAAAACAGACTCATCTAAAAATGATTACTCCACCTTTTGACAATGAGATTTAAAATGATCATTCAGCTTTTTCTATATGATTCTTTTGTCTTCAAATAGTGCGAACTTACAATGTTTTAAATTTAACAAGAGAAGATGGTGAGCCTCGCTATTACAAATTGATGTCAGATTTTATCTAAACTTTCACGACTGAATTAATCGTTTGAGATTACATGTTTTTTAGCATTTCACTTAATCGTATTGGGTTTTCAGTAATATATTTTGCTGTCGTTTGAATATTTGAATGGCCCATTAAAACTGATACCGATTTTATATCAAAACCTTTCTCAATTAATGTTGTGGCGAAAGTTCTTCTTCCACTGTGAGATTTAGCGCCAGCAATGTCAGCATCTTTATACATTCTCTTGAATAACTGTTGTAATGAATTAGCAGTGAAAGCGGTTTTTTGACTCTTGAACAGATGGTTGTTTGGGTCGTTTTCGCGACTATCGAGGTAGTCTTGTAAGTTTTTCCTCAGCTTATTGCTGCTCAAATAAATACATCTACCACCGTTATGTCCTTTGCTTTGTTCATTTTTTAAAATGAACTCATTTCTGATGTTACCATTATTATCAGTTAAGTCAGAAATCATAAGAGAAGCCATCTCTTTCACACGAAGTCCAAGTTTGAAACTGAAATCAAGTAAGCAAGTATTTCGGAGTTTCAGTCTACTATTCCCAGCAATGGCATAAACTCTTTTTAATTCTTTTTTTGATAATACTTTTGCTTGTCCTTCTCTACTCATAGCAAGCCTCATAATGTTTACATAAGTAATACGATAACGGTTATGTAAGTATTATAATGCTTATCCAAAAAAGAGTCTCCTGTAAACCCTCACAAATAGTTGAAACATTTACTAATTAAAGAAAGTAAACATTACTGTAATGTCGATTTTTTATTTTCTGGCGTAATAACAGATTACTAGAAACTTTATAGGGTTGCTTCAACTCCTTGACAAATAATCAAGCTGCCAACTATTTGAACAGTCAATTATCCCTACCAATTTAACACCATGAACAGTGTGTAGAATTTCCTCTAACTCTGATCTCTCAATGTCCCAAGCAGTAAAGAATGTCATCTCTGTTTTATTAGTTTGAATCTTTGTTTGATCAAAAAACGGGTTATTCTCTGTCCACCTCTCTTTTTTACTGTTTTGTGTACTTTTCACATTTATAATTTCTCTGTCAGAACAACCAGTTTTTTCAATTAAAATTTTATTCTTTTTGGCGTCTATTATTCTATTCTGTTTTATTGCTTTAATTATTTTTGATCTGGGTCCATTTACTTTAAAGAACAACGATGATGCGTCCCAGACTCTAGTGTATTCAAAATCTAGAATTTCATTAGTAAGGATTAATAAGCGTTTCCTTTCCTGACCGTGAAGCAATCGTAATCTATGCCCAGCTTGGCAACTTTCTCCTTTGTTGAAATGTTCATCAATGGCCTGTAATTCTGGATGGTTGTAACAATATTTTTCAATCGTTAAATGATTTCCATCTTTCATCCTTATAGTAACATCAACACGTTGCTGTTCTTTATGATTAATCGGTTTTTCAATGTCAAATATCAGTTGGTGATTTTTGGCTAATTCTGGACTTGGTAAGGCGTGTCTTCCAATCTGAACTTGTTGATTCCATTTGTTATCTTCAAACAAGTTAGAACCTCTTAAATTGCCATACCATAGTACTTTATCTTCACCGTTTCCAGATTCGATAACACTACGGATCAAGCGTTCGGAATAGTCTTGAGCTTTAAGATTCTTGTATGTGGTATATCCAGTTTTTCCATTGTCAATAAGCTTCAAAAATTGTTCGAGTTGTTGTCTATTTGTTTCGGAACTCATCCATTTTTTAGAAACAGTGTTGTTGCTAATCATTTGTATCTCAACGTTTTCGTTATACTTGGTTTTTATTCTATGGCTGTTTTTTTCATCAAAGAAAATCCCAGTTGCTTTTTCTATTATCGGTTTCACTCCAGTTGCGTCCATATATAGAATGGGGGCTCCCGTCCACTTCTCATCGATGCTTTTCAAGGATCGAATCCTAATTCTGGAGATTTGGTTTCCACTGGTTTTATGTGTTAGAATATCAACTTTATGGTCTGGGATAATATTAGAAAGTTCTCCTTGTTCGGCATTTATTGTAATGCTTTTTTTCTTCAAATATTTAATCCAGCCTAACAAATGCCTCAAGTCCTGTTTGTAGATGGAGTTTTGAACAAACCTTTTGTAGTTGGTCATTTTGTCGACCAAATATTTTTTTGAATTGTTTTTCTTAATTTCGGTGCTTATTGATTTTCGAATCTGCGATTCGAAGTAAATTAGCGACTTATCAAATCCTTCAATTAAGGCCTTTTCGAGGATATTTCCAACGAGTTCTGTACGTTGAACAAAAGAAGTCTTGATCGCATGATTGACGATATCTTCATCAATGATAATGAAGTCAGGTTTCCAATCAAAATCTAAACTTGACCTATGAAACAAGTATTCTTTTGAATACAACCTGACACCCGACATTCTTTGAGAGAATTGATTGTGGTATGAACATAATCCATCATTATATTTGTTTATCCCACAAGCGTCGCAAATTTTTTGAGAAAACATAAAGCCATTTTCTTTCCCGAAATCGCCAGACTCTTCACTACTATTTATTTGCTCTAGTACATCACACTTCTTGTTGAATCCTTTTATTGATCTAAATGGCGTTATCGCAGAAAACGGCCACGTAGAGTGTTCTTGATGTTTCTTTATAACCTCATCACCAAGTTTATGATCTGGAACAAAATAGGCGACTTTGATTCTCTTTTTTTGATCAAACTCTTTTAAGATACGTTCTCGAACCATTTGAGTTTTCCCAAGTCCAGCTTCAACAATGGCAATTGTATTTTCTTTTTTGATAAAGAATGAATCAATAATTTTTGATAATTTTTGTTTCGACTCAGTCAAACTAATTTTCACTTCATTATAAAAAGGTTCTTTCCCTTCCTTACGTGCGATATTGTTTCTTCCTTTGTATTTTGGTTTGTAACCATATTTCAGTGCTTCGTGAAATAATGTGGCAACTCTGATTTTATTAGTTTTTTGTTTTTGAATAGCTTCAAATTGAGCATTAAGGTCCTGAGTAAGTTTGCTTCTGTTATCAACAGCCCAATGATTCAATAATAAACTTATTCCTATTTGTCCCAATCCGTCCAATACAGCAAAGTTGATGGTCAACCGTTCTTTATAACCTAATCCCATTGGGATATGCGAAAGAGCTCTTTCAATTTCCTCAGGGACTGCTTCGTGTTTGATTTTTTCACATTCTTCGGTTTGTTTGTTTCTTTTTGCTTCGTAATTTTCATTTACTGAATTATTCAGCTTCAAAACTTCACATTTTTCAAAAAGATAGAGCTCTGGATCGTGAGCTAGAAAACACTGTTGTGAAATGCTTCCGCAAGATGAATCCAACTCCACGCCTGATAACGAATTAATAGAATTTTTAATTTTTGTTTCTGTTAATTCATAAGCAATCTTAAATTTGTGAGTACGTGAGGACTGCTTATTTGTATTATCAAAAAAGTCTGTTTTTATGGCATACTTCAAGCCACCTTTTGGTGATATGAAAGCGTAGTATAGGTATGGGCAGTTTTGCGTCAAATCTGTCTTAATAACTTCACTTTGCTCTATTGTAATATTGTCAATATCAAATTGAACAAGACCTGTCGCTTCCACGTGCTCTTCGTTGTTTGGGTCTTTCCATACGCAAGGGAATATAGTTGGTAATTTATTTATTTTTATGCTTTTGACTAACTCATTGTCACCTTCGCTAATGGCCTTTCTAATTTCATCAGTGTACGATTTGATCTCTTCGTCTTTCTTTATTAGGGATCTCATAGCTTCTGTATCTAGATATAACAGATCTGTACTTTTTACGTTCGCCTTACAAGTAAACTGATTCTCTTCTCGTTTATTCATTTTCTCTTTTAATATGTTGCTTTAGATAAAGTATTGGTCTGTTATATAATATTATATGTCGCTATAATACTTTTTTTAGATTTAGGGGTTTCTCTTTTTATTTATTAAACAAATTTGATTGCCACTCGGGCTCAGCTTTCACATTTGATGGTACCACTTAACCTAGGGATACAGAACAAATGTCCACGCTCATACCTCACTACGGAATTATTTATCATCACCTAATGTATCTTTTGCCACTATATTTAGGAACATTGAAATTGTATACTGATCCCATTCAAATAGCCAAAACAATATGAATAGTTTAGGGAAAGCTGTCAGGAGGACTGATATCTTGACTCAAAAAACATGTTGTGAGCTCTGATATTTAGGAGCTTATGAAAATCCAGATTCAGCTAAAATACGCAAATCAGACTAACAACAGATAGAAACCTTGAAATCGTAGTTGGAAGATGTTGTGAAAACTGATATTGAAAAAGGTGTATTCGTTATATAACATATAAAGTCTCCCCCTTTTTTAACGTTCCGATAAATGCCAGTTTCACATCGAAATCTCACCAGCCTCCCGTTTTCCCCCGTTTCCTTAAAATTCTCACTACCCTATTCTGGCAACCAACTTGTGCCTTACAACGAAGATTTACCACCTTGTACAACCGTTTCTGTCGTCATCCACCAGAAAGAAGGAATATAAGGAAGCGAAAACTTTGGGCACCAACAACATAATTCAGTTGAATCAGGGTGTTGAGAGTTTTGCCGCAGCCGTTGGGTTTTTTTCAGGAATTCTAACAGACTAAAAAAAACCAGTTCCAAAATGGATACGATGTGAATCTACCATCCTCTCTTCTCTATTTTATTCCAGTCAATTGACGGAAACTCGTCAGTCCCTATAGCGTAGTATAAACGACTGGCAAGTTTCTCAGCAATCATCATCAGTCCCCTATTTTGTTGTTTTGCTAGAAGCATAAATATATACAACAACAACAACAACAACATGGAGCAACTACTCAATGGCTAACTTTCAAGAATTACACAAAATCTCACAAAAACGAGAACACAAGAGAAAAACATATAAGCAGGTTATGAATGAACTTAAGGAGAATAGTCTTCAGGAAAACACTCGTAAAATCAATCGGGCTTCCGATGAAATGCTTATTAAGGACATCCAATTTAACGGATCTGCTGTAGTGTCTGCTTTATTCTCACGCTACAGAAATAAGATCGAATCTCTGGATATGGATAATTCTAAAGATTTGAAGAAGGCATTCTTGCTTTTGGCTGATATGGCTTTGATTTCAAACATTGCTTCTACGGAATCTTTGAGAGGTCCATTGAAGAAGCAATAGCATCTTCCGATAGGCTCCAGGGGTCAGTATTCTTGTGTTAGTGGCGTTTTTTATGTGTTTTCAACAAAGAGCACTCTCAAGATTACTAAGCTCAATATGACCACATTTTCGCTTGATCTGTCACGTGCCTAAAATCAAATACTTACCATCTTCTTTTTTGAATTTTATTCCAATTGATTGACGGAAAAGACGACTGTTTTATCACATCATATAATGTTTTCAGTCTTCTTCTTGGTGCCTCTTCTTTTGTTCCAGCAACCGCATAAAGTGGGTATAAAAGTGGGTACAAATCGAGAATTCTGCTTTTTTTTGTGACACATTTCCTTAGCACATTCCGTAACACACACACGGTTCATGTGCTGCCATATTGTTCTTATAGCGTGTTTTATCTATATGTGCGACACACTTAAAATCCCTCGCCCCTAGGGTGTGCGAGTTCGATTCTCGCTCCGGGTACCAACAGTAACATAGCGTAACTCCTATAATTCTAGGGGTTACGCTATTGTTGTTTTAGGCCTTTTCATACTGCATTTCAGAGCAGATATCACCTTTTCTTCATTTATGTCCTCTTCAGAACATCATCACTAAGAGTGGTGACAAGAACGGGTACGGACAATTTCATATCACTGGAATAGCGTTGTTTTGCTAAAGACAACAGCTATTACCCGGCCTTAGAGTGCTCTTTTTACCCTCAAAAAGGGTTTTTTAGGGGCTGGAATTTTTTTCAGGACAGTTCCTTCTTTTTCCGAGACTAGCGAACGTCTTTTGGCACGTGCATCTAATTACTGTTGTATATTTTGCACAAATATTTCACTGCCAATCGCCATTGATGCGCTCCAAAGATTCTTTTTTACCGCATCTGCTAGTAATTCAGTCTTCATCCGTTACTTATGCTCTTGCCAAAAACGTGTCTGACTGTCTAAAAAAAAAGACCAAAAAGAACCTTATAATGTATCACCAAATATCGCTTTAGAGGATTCTGGATTTCATTATATCCACTCAACCTGTATTCTACTGGATGTGACACAAGCCCTGCCAGCAACATATTAAGATCGATATAGACAATACATCTTGCTAGCTGCTCATCATTTTTCAACAACCAAAAGAAATATGGTTTGATGTCACCATATAGTTGAGCACACACAACCCGTATCATTTTTTAGCCTCGTAAAGCTAGTACCGCCTATGTTTCCGATCTTTTTCAGACTTAAGTAAAAGCTCCTACTTATGGCAACGATTGGTGATGTGCCAGATGCAACCTGGGATATAGCCCTATGTGTTGTGATCAGTCTTCAGTGCGGCAATCGTGGTTTATCCCCTCTTGTATCCTCATTCCTTAGAAGATTCTTTTTAGGGTGAAAAAGGAGTTTCTCAGGGATAAAAAAGGGTGCTCCTCACATTATTCGTTATCCTCAAACAACTACCGCTTATATTTTAGATTACTGTCTTTGTCCGCCTGGTCATTCCTGAATACTTTTCTGTTGTTCTTGTAACGCCTTTATTTTCAAAATAACTTTTTGAGTTCGATCATTTTTTATTTGCACTGTCTTGTGTTCAGGCACCAGTTTGAGGATGTCCTGCCAGATTGTAAGTGCCTGTTTGTATTCACCTGCACGGTAAAAGGATTCTCCCATGGAGATCTCTTCCTCAACTCGTGTTGTTATGGCTTTATCCAGGCGTTCCTGCATCAGTTCAACAAGTGGCTGTTTTCGCACGGAGGATGGTAGTCGGGCAAGCTGGTTTCGTGCTTCTGTTAGCTCACCGAGAGCCATGGCCTTGTTAAACTCATCGATGGCCTGTTTATTTTTTTTACGTTGGATTTCACTTCTGTTTTTTTGTTTTTTCTTGTTACGTTTGGCCAGTTTTTTTTGCAGTTGTTCTGCTGCGGCTTTATTTTCAGGCGTGGGGTTGAGTGTTACAGATAGTGGCAGGAGACGCTGGGCCATGGCAAGATTATTTTCCGCAAGTTCCTGATTGCCTGCCTCCAATAACTTCTGAGCAGTTTCCTTAGCTTCATATTGTATGTTAGTGTATGTCCATTGCAGAGCAATATCTTTGGGATCATTTTCGTGCAGGCTGCGCTGCAGGGGAAGTAACTTCTTGAGCCCTTCACCAGTAATAACAAGTTTTTCCTGTTCTAGAGCCAGCATCCTAGATTGAAAGCGTTTGAGCATCGATTCTCGCTCTTTTTCAAGTAATTTAGAATTATTGATTTTTTTTATCGCTTCCTTATACGTATTTTTTGCTCCCGGCCAATTATTACTACGTTCCTGTTTAATGGCTGTGCTTACAGTCTTGTGTTCGAATATTTCAACTTGTTTCAGTATCATTTTACGTTTTGTTGCAAGGGCTGCAGCATGTGGATTGTTGTCCGAGGTAGCGGCAATGAGGCTCAGAGCTTTGCTATATTCATGCTCGTTCAGATAACGATCGACCTGTTGGATAAGGTCTGTTTGCGAATGAAAGGGAGGGAAAATCGCACAACCATGCAGGAGTACAATAAAGAGGAGAAGAATAACCTTCATGGCATTAATGGATCGCATCTGAAGGCGACATGTGAGTGCTTAGTGAAGAGTTAAGCATCTCTTTGTAGCCCGCAATCTGCCAGATCTCAACGGGCTTACTTTTGCCCCGTAGTGTGGTGGTATTGGAGTAGCTGGTTACAAACAGGGTGTCCAGGTTCAGCGTATCATGCAGCTTTTTGGTGAAGACGATCTGACCGGCCGTAGCAATCGAAGAAAGCCGGGACGCAAGGTTCACCGCATTGCCAACAACGGTATATTCCATCCGGTTTTCGGAGCCCATATTACCGGCAAGCATAGTTCCGCTGTTGATACCAATACAAAAATCTACGGCAATACTATCCTGTTCTTTTCTGTCAGCATTCAAGTTCTTAATCATATACTGGATTTCCACTGCGCATTTTACCGCATTGAGGGCGTGCTCTTCATCGGGTTTTGGGGCTCCAAAAAGGATCATTGCACAATCCCCGATATATTTATCAATATGGCCTCCGTATTTCACAGCTACCTTATCAATCACTGTAAAATAGTCATTGAGTAATTTGTTGATCATCTCCGGTTCAAGCTTTTCACTGATAGAGGTAAATCCTGAAATATCTGCAAAAATGACACTGGCCTCCACGTGGCTTCCACCAAGATGTGTATTTCCCGGATCATCCATCAGGCTGCCGGCAACGTTGGGAGATACATAGCGGGAAAAGGTCTGTTCGACCTGTTGCTTGCGAAGCAGTCCCTGGGTCATGGTGTTCAGGGAGTTCATAAGTTGCCCCAGTTCATCTTTGCGGTTCTCCTTGAACTGGAATTGATGATTCCCCTGTACGATCTGGTGGCTCCCCTCGACTATCTCATTAATGGGTTTGGAAATGCGCTTACTTATAAAGTATGCCGTAATGATTCCGAGGATGACCATAAGGAGGGTAATGAAGGTTATGGTACGGATTGTATTTCCGAAGGCCGCGTCCATAAACGAGCGATCAAAGGTGACGATATAGTGGCCCACTGTCAGATCGCGAAAAAGAATTGTGCTGGCGTAAGATATCATTTCGATCTTTTCGATATCATTAGTCCGCCACTGCAGATGCTCTTGCTCCATGATCTCGGCTGGGAGATAATTTGGAATATGTCCGGTTGTTGAGAGCATTTCTGATTGATCAGAAAACAGAGCAACGCCTGTTATTCCCTGATTATCTGCAAGATTGAACGTGAGCTGTTTTACGGCCTGCTGGTCGCCTGCAAGGATTGGCTCAATTGCCGCTGTTGAAAGTTGATTGCCCAAAGCCCTGGCATAAGCATCTGTCTGCCGGTTGAGAATCTTGGCTTGATTACCCAGAATAAAAAGACTGAGGAGTCCCATGCCAATGATGATCACAGCCGTAATGACCAGTGCCAGTTTTATGGCGATGCTCAACGGTTGCATTTTGAGAGATAAATGTTGTGCCATCTCTACTCTGGCTTGCATATAGGGAATGATCCTTTTCGCCACTGTGGATTCACACACTGTAATAAATGAATTGTTCTTTATACACGCCATAACCATATTGCGGAGTACTGTTTTCCACTGACCAAGAACTCCTACCAGAGCGATAGTCATGGTACTCTGTATCGGAAGGTTATTCAAATCTCCTTATTATTTTAAGGTGCCGTGAAGTTCTGCATCTTGCTGCACTTGTTTTGAGTCATATCGAAAATTGTCAGTTAAAATTCCCTTGTCGGTTTCATATTCTCTCGTTTATGATAAATTGTACACATCTTGCCCTTTCTCTGTACCATCCCCAGGCAGGCGATAGTACTGAACTCTTAGATTTACAAACCTTCATTTGAGAAAAAAAAGGACGTGCTGATACTTCAATTTGTCGTAAATATTAATTAAGATGTTTGACCACTGCAGGTGAATATGAATAAGGTTCTGATTGTAGAAGATAGTCGGTCTATTAATGAATTGCTTACGAGAAATATAAGTGAGGTACTACATGTTGATGTTCTATCTGCAAGAACCTTTAAGGAAGCAAAACAGATTCTTGCTACACATAGTGATCAATTCTTTGTTGCGATCCTTGACCTGAATCTTCCGGATGCTCCTAATGGCGAAATTGTTGATTTTGTCCTGTCTAAAGGGATACCCCCTATTATTCTCACAGGCAATATTTCTAAAGATCTTCATGCTAAAATGATAGAAAAACCGATTATAGACTATGTCGTAAAGATTAACTTTAGTGAAGTAGCATATGTGGTTGATGTAGTAAGACGTTTGCAGGGAAATATGGGGCGAAAAGTACTTGTGGTCGACGACTCAAAATCATCCCGGCAATTGCTACGTGCCCTGTTAAAACGATATTATTTTGATGTATATGAAGCAAGTGATGGTAAGCAAGCACTTAAAATTATAGATAAACACAATGACATCATATTGATTGTCACTGACTATAATATGCCTGTAATGAATGGTGCGGAGTTTATAACCAAGGTGCGCAAAAATTATTCTCGGAATGAAGTCGCTATTATCGGAATTTCTACTGCTGGTTCAGAAATGGTGTCTATAAAATTATTAAAATCAGGTGCAAACGATTTTATTTCGCGTCCTTTTATGCACGAGGAGTTTTATTGCCGTATAAATCAAAATATTGACTCTGTCGTGAGTTATAATGCATTAAGAGAAGCAGTGAACCGAGATTTCCTAACAGGTATGTACAACAGAAAATATCTATTTAGTGCTGGTGAAACATTGTTTCAAAATGCTAAGAATAACAATAGCAATCTGATGGTAGCTATGCTTGATATCGATTTTTTTAAAAAAATTAATGATCAGCATGGTCATTATATAGGAGATAGGGTGCTTCAACATCTTGCATCAATGTCTTCTAAACTTCTTCACGAAACGGATATAATAACTCGCATAGGAGGCGAAGAATTTTGCCTATTATGTATGAATATTGATGCTGCTAATTCAGAGAGACTTTTGGAACAATATCGAAAGACAATAATGGATACCCCATTATTGATTGATGATTTGACGGTTTCCATAACAATAAGTATTGGTTACACCACACATATCACAGATTCTCTAGAACATATGATGAAAGATGCGGACTCTGCATTATATAAAGCAAAGGAAACAGGGAGAAACAAGGTTGTCTATTTTGGAGCTTCAGAAACGTAGAATTTAAATATTATTAATGCTCTTCGTTTAATCTGCAGAAAGAACATATCGCGGAATAACAATTTTTCTTGATGGTCAGCTTGTTGTCTATGGTTTGAGTCAAAAAATGTCCAGTACATCTTCTTGTGAAATACTGACTAGATCACGTTCGGCACATTACACAAAAATGTGGAGAAATAGATATTTGCAGGTCTTGTTTAGGAGGAGTTGCTCTGACCAGATGCATGTTGCAGATTCGTCCCAAACTGCTGAACATTCTTTGTACCGGTTACAGCAGCATTATTTTTTAAAATAAATGCTGGATGGTGAAAAATGATAGGCATAGGAGTATCATCACCGGCAAATAAAGGTGTTGTACTATTAACAATGTGATTACCACTCAAGCTCAAATAACCGCAAAATCCAATCGTAGGAGCCCGCCCCTGCGGGCGAATGATACTAGGATTATTGGAATTTATCGGCCGCAGGGGCGGGCCTCCTACACGTGGTATCAGCAAAAACTGAGTTTGGGTAATAATCAGTATTAATAATGCAAAATTTAACCTTATTCCTGTTGCTATTAAGGCTGGGGAGCATCCCCCGCCTTGCACTAGGTCAATTACCGTAAAAGCCCTCCGACATCGTGGCCTTTTACGTAATCGGTTAACTTTACCAGTAATTTTTGTGGAACATAAACCACTTCTCCAGTCACCCATTTTTCGGGTTCTGGATGGTTGCATCGCTTTCTTAGATATCATATGACCTGAGGTTGATTTTTCCATCTATCTTCATGCTGTCCCTCACCCTAAGCTCAATATAATTCTCGGAACAACTGACATTTTAGGCATCATATCTATGCGGATGATGTCCTGCAGGACTATGCAATAGGATATATCGTCAGAAAACACCTCAAGCCCCCCATCTCACTTAATAGTTGACTTACCAAGGCTATTTCTTCAAAATGAATCTTTCAAAAAAAGTGCAAAAATGGGTATTTTACCTATATGAAATTTTCTGTAACCATGTTTTGGTGAACAGTGATTCATTTTGGCAAGAGAAGAGGAATCAGGAAACATCCCAACCTCACGGTATGCTCCAAAGCCGGTTCCATGGATCTTCAATGATGCCATAAACCGGTAATATTTCCCTTCCCGATGAAGTCAATGGAAGAATAATTACGAGAAAGGTATATGCGACCCATGGTCCACGTTCCTCACCTTTTTGAGAATTTGCAAATTCTTCTTTGAGTTCACTAAGTAATGATTAAAGGATGTGCCTGCAAGGTCCTTGTTATTATTTGTTTTTTTACAATTACAATATACCATAATTGGCCTCGCATCGATTGTTAGCCTGCTGCTTTTATGATAAAAAGCACACTCCTAACACAGAAGCAAAAATATTATACACAATAATATCGGTCACTTGTGCAAGTGCCGTTCACCGGACTGCTGGATCATGGGGGGGGGCTTTTTGAATCAACATTTCCCCCTTGCGGCTGATCTTAAATCGTCCCCCTATAAAAGCTGGATACTTCAGTGAGGAAATACACCAATACATGTCACACCAACGACACGATACAGCTCAACTCCTACAGTGGCATGAAGGGGTTAATGCCATTTATGATTCGTTGTTTTCTACAGAAGATATTACCGAAAAACTAAAACGTATCTGTGACGGGGTTGTCTCCACCTTTAAGGTTGATTTTTGCCGTATCTGGCTCATCTTACCTGGTGATCATTGTGAATCAGGATGCCCACATGCCCTTACCGCAACCAACCAACATTATTGCCGTCATCGATCTCGGTGTCTCCATCTGGTAGCTAGTTCTGGAAGGTATACCCATTGTGACGGAGGACACGCCAGAGTACCTTATGACTGCTACAAAATTGGTCGTATCGCTTCCGGCAAAGAACATACTTTCCTGACAAATGATGCTGCCCACGATGAGCGTGTCCACAACCATACCTGGGTCAATGAGCTTGGGTTGGTTTCTTTTGCCGGATATCAGTTACGTGATCACAAGGGTAATGTGAATGGAGTACTAGGTTTTTTTGCTGATTATGAGATTTCTGAAGAACTCCACGCAATTATGCAAAATTTAGCCAACTCAGCCGCACAAATTATTCAAACGGCCCATCAACAGGAGAAACGGAAAGCCACACAAGAAAGTCTGAGGAAAAAACATGATAATATACAGGCAATTTATCAAGCCACCAGCAACATTGGGTTCATTACGACAGATCTAGCTATTGAAACGTCGACCATACTTTCGTTCAGCCCAGGTGCTGAAGCAATTCTTGGTTATTCAAAAGAAGAAGCTATTGGCAGTAAAGTGAATATTTACCATAGAAAGTATGATATCGACCGTTTACTAGAAATCAAAACAAAATTAAGACAGGGAGCGGTTGGATTCAAAGGCGAGATGATTCTGCTGCGGAAAAACGGGGAGCAGTTTCCGGCCATGCTCACGATTTGTCCTTTATATTCTGCTCCTAATGAAGCAAAAAAGGCTTTGGCGGTTATCATTGACCTTTCAGATCAGAAAAAGACATTAGATGCTTTGGAAAGCTCTAAAAAAGAATGGGTCTCCACCTTTGATGCAATCCCTGACATTATTACCATTCAGGACAAAGATATGCGCATTGTCCGGGCTAATAAAGCTGCACATGACTTTTTTGAAGTTGATTACGGAAATCTTATCGGTAAATATTGTTATGAAGTCTTTCGTGGTATCAACACACCGTGTCACGGATGTCCTCTGGATAAAACACGTCAGGACATAGCGAATCATTCGGAAATTATACAGCATGAGAACCTAGAGAAAATTTTTCTTGTAGGCGCTTCTGCAATAATAGACGAAAATAGCGACCTACAGTACCTTGTCCACATTGCCAAAGACATAACGGAACAAAAACGACTTGAAGAAGACCTTTTTCAGGCTCATAAGATGCAAGCTATCGGGACTCTTGCTGGCGGCATTGCCCATGATTTTAATAATATCCTCTCGGCTATATTGGGCTATTCTCAATTTGTTAAACGGGAGCTTCCTACCGGTAGTCCTATTGAGAAAGATATTGATATGGTTATCCAATCAGGAAACAGGGCTACTGATCTTGTCAAACAGATTCTCACCTTCAGCCGCAAAACAGAGCATCAGCTACAAACCCTGACTCCCCATCCAATTATCAAAGAAGCACTGCTGATGCTGCGTTCCACATTGCCTGCCACTATTGAAATAAAAGAGGACATCGACAAAAAATGTGGCAATATTAAAGCAGATCCGACAAATATCCATCAGATCATGGTCAATCTCTGCTCTAATGCTCTGTACGCCATGGACCAGCAAAAAGGGACGTTGACAGTGAGGCTGTCTCGCGAAAATCTTGAGACTAGCGACGTTGAAGCCTACGAAAATGTTACTGCCGGTTCCTTTATTGTGCTTTCTGTGAGTGACACTGGCCATGGCATGGATGCAAAAACCATGCAAAGAGTTTTTGAACCTTATTTCACCACCAAAGAGGTAGGAGAAGGTTCCGGTATCGGCCTTGCTGTTATTCACGGTATTGTCCAAGACTACAAAGGATTCGTCAAGGTGGCGAGCATACTAGACCAAGGGAGCACCTTTTTTGTCTATCTCCCTCTATTGGAAGAAAATGCAGCTGCTGAAGACGATCAGATAACACCGCAAAAAAATGAAATATCATTGGCTCAGGGCAGTGGCCGGATCTTTATTGTTGATGACGAAGATATACTTGTCCTGCTCAACAAAAGATGCCTGGAGTATGCCGGCTACACAGTCACCTCCACAACTGACAGTGAAGAAGCCCTGGAGAAAATACGTGCCCATCCGGAACAGTTTGATCTGCTTATTACGGATCAGACCATGCCGAAGATGAGCGGCGTGGAACTTACCCGCGAAGTGCATAAAATAAAACCTGACATGCCTGTTATCATGTCTACCGGTCACAGCGATTTGGTAACAAAGGAAGAGGCACTGAAGATGGGGATCCGTAAATATGTGATCAAACCGATTCAGGGCAATGAGCTTATCGATGCTGTCGAAGAATTGCTTGATGAAAAATGATTACCTTCCGGTAAGGAGCCAGTGGCAATCTCAATTTTCCTCATCTGCTCGACAGGTTAGTGACGACTGCTGCTTAGCTCGATTGAAAATCCAATTTGAAACGTTAACAGATATCTTCCTGAATTTTGACTCAACTGACATTTTTGACTGCAAATTCATCAAGCTCAGCTTCGTCGCTTATTGGGGTAGGAACGCCCCTGCGAGCGAATGAACGCGCTGCGGAACCTGGGAAATCGCTCGCAGAGGCAAGCTCCTACAGTTCCATTGTGCAGTTACTTGCGTTTCAGTGGTAATTGAGTATTCCAGAGCAATCCGGACACCCATTCCACGCGAAAGCGGACAGTGATTCCATTCCATTCCGGACACCCATTCCATTTGAATCTGGACAGTGATTCCAGAGGAAACCGGACAGCAGTTTA
>Ga0222693_100240_pt1 | contig 16636 bp, 19 predicted proteins | sample AntAcemetage1331_FD_179840 | JGI IMG/M metagenome (GOLD analysis project Ga0222693, IMG submission 179840) | Saline water microbial communities from Ace Lake, Antarctica - #1331 | ecosystem: Environmental > Aquatic > Non-marine Saline and Alkaline > Saline | place: Antarctica: Ace Lake... | reverse complement strand
CAGCGGGCAGCATGTCGAATTGCATCAAAAGAGAGATACTTGGCCAATTTCGGATCAGAGCTGCTGATGACGCAATGGGCAACAGCATTGAACCAAATGATAGAGGTTCGATGAGAATGAACAAACGATTTGCAATTATCAGATCAGACGGCAGCGCTGAAATCGGCATGGGGCATTTGATGCGCTGTTCGGTACTTGCTGAAGAATTGATTGCTAGAGGATGGGAAGTTCTGTTTCTTACTCGCAGGTATGATGGAACGGGGGTAAGATTTCTTGAGAGCAGAAACTATCCAATGTTCACTATTGCTTCGGAAACATCACTTGAGCAGGATTGCTCAGATACCTGTGCATTGATTCAATCGAGGAGTGCAACAATTGTTATTACTGATTCATATAAGTTTGATGATGTTTTCTTCAGGAAGTTGAAGGAGTCAGGAGTCATCAGTCTGAACATTGATGATCTTGCTGAAGTCGAGCAGGCGTCTGACTTTGTCCTGAATCAAAATGCTTCTGCAACATTGATGAAATATAGATGTGTTGAAGGAACACAACTTTTTCTTGGTACTCAATACGCGCTCATTCGTCGGGAGTTGCGTGATGCAAGGTTAGGAATATCTCCAATATCTGAAGTTACCAAACATTTTCTTATTACCGTAGGTGGTGGATCAGATCAAGGAGATGTGACTCGTTTACTGTTGAATGCTGTTGGCCATATTGATGGATCCTCTGCAGATATAGTAATTGGGGCAGGCCATTCTAGAAAAAAATCCCTTGAGTCTTTGTGTGCTGACAGTAGTGGTAAATGGATTCTTCATGTTGCTACGGATAATATGGGGAAGTTGATGGCAAGGGCGGATATAATGATATCAGCTGGAGGGACAACGAGTTGGGAGCGGTGTTGTCTGGGGGTCCCTGGTTTCTGCATTGTATTAGCTAAAGATCAAGAACCGAATGTTCGTTACTTAGATAAAATTGGTGCTGCTGTAAGTCTAGGTATGGAGAGTAAGCTATCAATCGGAGTTGTTGTGAGTGCTATTAGATTACTAGTCAATGATACAACTAAACGCCGGCGGATGCGTGATACTGGAATGGGGCTGGTTGACGGCAAAGGTGTATATCGTATTATTGATTCCCTCGAGGAAAGATTGGTGTCATAATGAAATTTTTACAAGAAATTCAAGTCGGCAACAGATTGATAGGCAAGGCGCACCCATGTTTTATCGTCGCTGAGATAGGCCTGAATCATAATGGAGATATGGAACTTGCCAAACGGTCGATAGATTCTGCGGCTAAAGCCGGTGCCGATTCGGTGAAGTTTCAGAACTATAGGACAGAGGATTTTATAATTGACGAGAGCTTGACCCACACCTATGAAAACAAGGGGAAACAAGTGATTGAATCCCAGTACGATATGTTCAAGCGCTGCGAGGTTGATCATGGGATGATGGCTGAGTTGAAGGCTTACTGTGATGAAAAGAATGTGGTCTTTCACAGCACCCCAACCGGAATGGATGGCCTTGCCGATTTGCTAACTCTGGGGGTTGACATCCTCAAGAATGGTTCCGATTACCTGGGGCACTTACCTTTGATAAAAGCCATGGGAGAGAGTGGGTTGCCGACAGTGCTTTCCACCGGCATGGCGACCAGAGATGAAATCGAGCTGGCTGTGGAAGCTTTTGGCAGCACAGGAAACAGAGCACTCCTTCTTTTGCACTGCGTATCTTTATATCCGGCAGCACCAGAGGATGTGAATCTACAAAGAATGCTCTCTCTTGCCCGGGTCTTCGATTGTATGGTTGGGTACAGTGATCATGCCTACGGGAATGAGGCGGCGATTGGTGCGGTTGCGCTGGGGGCGTGCTGTATTGAAAAACATTTCACAACAGACAAAACACTGCCAGGGCCTGATCACCGATTCTCAGCGGATCCAGCCGAGTTGCAGGATCTTGTCAGGGCCGTGCGCATTGTTGAGAGGCAGGTTGGAAAAGCGGGGATTGACTTCTCGCCAGCCGAAAATGATGCACGACAACTCTTTCGGTTGTCGTGTGTTGCATCGAGGGATTTACCGAGCGGTTGGACACTGCAGGAAGAGGACATTGTCTTCCGGCGGCCTGGAAATGGAGTGCCGCCGACGTTGGCCAGGAAATTATATGGACGCAATTTGAAACGGGATGCATCTGCAGGAAGTGTTCTTTTAGAGGAAAATTTGAGTTAAAGGGAGGATACCTATCGTGAAGATAAATCCAAAAGTGTTGTTTGTTAATCTGTTGACTTTGCCGCTAGATGATATCATGGCCGTTTTTGACCAGAAAAGCATCAGGACTCAATCTGTAGCCATGCCCATGGCGATTCTTTATCTCTCGGCGGCAGCCAAACGGGAAAATTGCGTTGGCGAAGTGGGGATCATTGACTATGTCATGGGACTCACAGACTCTCAAAGTTATGGCGATATGGATGCTTTTATCGAGGGGGTAGCTAGGAAGAGCGCACGATTCGAACCGGATGTCCTGGCATTTTCATTGAATTTTTCGGCATCCCATGCCTTTTTTGTTCGAACCTTTGAGGCTTTGCGTAAATTATGGCCGAAAGCGGTAACCATCGTCGGTGGAGTGCATGCAAGCAATACCGCAAAGCATCTTTTTACTGAAGTTGATATCGATTATGTTGCCTTCGGAGAATGCGAGGCGTCGTTCGTCGATTTTCTAAAAGAGCTGAAAGACACACCAGAGGTCAACATCAACGGGATATATTCCCACCGGACACTGCCGGCTGCTGGGAGTATGCCACCGGTCAATCTCGTTGAAGATTTGGATTCGCTAGCATTTCCCGACTGGGGCCTGATCGATATGGACAGGTATATCGTTTCGTTGGGCCGGCAGCGCGACATAGGAAAGGTCCAGAAGCACGCTTCACTGATCACCACGCGAGGTTGTTACTTCCGCTGCACTTTTTGCTCGGCACACACGGTCCATGGGCGGAAAATGAGGATCAGATCGGCCGAAAATGTTCTGGAAGAAATTCAATTGTTGTATGAACAGTATGGGATTACATTGTTTCTGCCAGAGGACGATCTTTTTACGGGAAATAAGCAAAGAGTGCTGGATCTGTTGGCGGCAATCAAGGAACTGTCAATTCCAGATCTGGAGTTGCAGTTTCCGCAAGCATTGTCGGTGAACACACTGGACGAGACATTAATAGATGCGTTGATGGGTGCCGGCATGAGGATTCTTGTGCTGGCCATTGAATCTGGTTCTACCTTTGTGCAGAAGAATGTCATCAAGAAGAACTGCGATATTTTAAAAGCGAAACGTCTTGCCAATTATGCAAAAAACAAGGGATTACTGGTAAGGTGCTATTTTATTTTGGGGTTCCCTTCAGAAACCAAAGAACAGATGCGTGAAACCGTCGAGTATGCAAAAACACTGCAGGTTGACTGGTGCGTCTTTAACATTGCCACGCCACTGGTTGGTTCGGAGATGTTCCAGCAATTTGTTGAGATGGAGTGCATTAAAGACAGTCCGGAGGCATGGTCATCGACGGTTTTTGATAAGCGACAATTCGATACACCCGAAATTTCCGCCGATAAATTGAACGATTTTGCCTATAGGGCAAACCTTGAGTGCAATTTTCTACACAATCCGAATATTGTCAACGGTGCCTACAAGGTTGCAATCGAGTTGTTCCTTGACATTATCAGAAAGCACCCATTTCATGTCATTGCCTGGTATTGTATCTGGATGTGCTATCGGAAGATGAACGATGACAGTGAGGCGTTGAGAGTGGAAGGCACTTTAAAGGAACTTGTCAAGAGCGATAAACGGGCAAATGACATGCTTATTACTTATCGGGATCTTATGCCTGATTTGCCCGTGAGTGCTATCTAGCACCCACAAGGGAGGGCGCTAAGTTCCGTCCCCCCTCGATGGGATAAATGCTTTGGTGGCTGCCTTAAGCTCCCAATTCCAAATAACTCTCCAGATTGCTTGTTTTTTCTACCTCTCAAGGGGGATTGAAAAAAGGCACGAGGTCTTTGGCAAAAGGAAGTCATGTGACTGCGAAATTTGATCGTACCTGGGAGCTTGAGATTTACGGGAAGCATTGATAGCTTAACAGAGACCCTTTTTTTATTTTGTGGTGAGCTTTGTATTCCACAATGCGCCACAATCGTTTGCAAGAGAAGATGTGCGCATTCTGGAAACAGGTTGCGGGGCTGGCAGTGACTTGTGGTTTGCAGCAAGAGAAGGTTTTAAGGTGACCTATATCGATGGGAGTGCAAGGGCGATTGAATACTCCATGGAGCGCTTTGCACTGGAAGGTCTTGTCGGAGATTTTCATGTCGGTGAACTCTCCGACCTCCCGATTGTTGAAGAATGTTTTGATCTGGCAATCGATCGCACGGCTTTGACTTATACAAGGTTTTCTGTTGCGACCAGGCCGTTGTGGAGATTCATCGTGTGTTGAAGCCTCGGGGGCATTTTTTTCTTCAATGCGTTTGACAGCAGACACTCCAGTTGCACCATGGGGCGACAAGGGGTGGATGGAGTAATCTGCGATATTCAGGGCGGCACATTGGTGGGCGTTCGGTAGATTTGCTTCTATAATGACCGCGATGTGGAGAGATTGTTTCGCACAGGGGGCGATTGCTGAGTTTTTAGAGTCATGAAACGACAGAGACGGTATTGCCTAGCAACACGACCTAGGCTGAATGGTGAATAATTCCTAAAAATAATAATACGGGAGATGGAGATTGAAAATGGTTCTTTCATTGCGCAGGGCCCTTGCATCCGACGCCGAAACAATCTTTAAGTGGCGGAATGATCCATCGATCATGGCCAAAGGCTTCCTGCAGCGCGCTGTGAGTTGGGATGAGCACCTCGCATGGTTCAACGAAATGGTCCAAACCGATGCCCGTATCATGTTCATTATTCTGCAGGAAAAAATTCCTGTCGGCCAGGTAAGATTCGATCGCGAGTCTGACGCTGCAGCAGAAATTTCTATTTATATGGCACCAGGCCATGAGGGGCAGGGCCTTGGTGTCTTAGGGATGTTAAGAGGATGTTTCGAGACGTTCCATTACTGGGATATTGACCAGATTGTCGCCCGTGTACGACAGGATAACTACGAGGGGAAGCGGGCATTCATTAAGGCAGAATTTACAGTCAAATCAGAGTCAGAGTTCTCCGAGGTCGTCGAGTATTTTCTTGCCAGACCTCAGGATGTTCCCCATAATCGTTTGACCTTTGGTAAGGAAGAGGTCCTAGCGGTATCAGATGCAGTCGCTTGTGGGCAGTGGGCAGAGGGATCTTCGGTTGATGAATTTGAGAAGCTTCTCGCTGATATATCTGGACGGAGGACTGCAATTTGCGTAGGGTCTGGGTTGTGCGCCATTAAATTCGGACTGCTGGCTCTGGGGGTGGGGGACGGCGATGAAGTCATCGTTCCAGGATACAGCTGTGTAGCTCTTGCTAACGCTGTCCTGTCGCTTGGCGCAATACCACGGCCAGCAGATGTAACTCCAGGGGATAGCAATCTTGATCCTGACCACTTGTTATCGGTCTGTTCGCCAAAAACCCGGGCCATAATTGCCGTCCATACTTTTGGTCAGCCTATGGCGATCGATAGTATTATGCAACTAGGTGTGCCGGTAATTGAGGATTGTGCCCATGTCCTGGGGGGGAGCATCGACGGCCGCCCAATCGGCTCGATCGGAAGCATGGCGATTACGTCTTTCTATGCAACCAAACTGATAGGGTCCGGGGCGGGGGGAGCGGTGCTTTTAGATGATGCCCAACAGGAAGTGCTCGTACGTGGAATTTGTGACTATGTGGATCAACCTGCGAGCCGTCTGCGGGCAAATGATAAAATGACAAACATTGATGCGACGCTTGGCCTAGCTCAATTGCGGCGTTTAGAAGAGATGGTCTTGGCTCGGCGCAGGCTTGCAGAGCGCTATCTCGAACTTCTTGGAGAACTCCAGAAGAAAGCAGGGGGGTATAACCTTCCCAATAACGACGGGGAGCGGGTTTGGTATAGATTTGTGATCGAAACGACATCTATCAAGGCGGCAGAAATAATCGAAACAATGCGCGGTTATGGTGTGAAGGCAGATAAGCCTGTTCACTGCTGGCTTTCACCGGAGCAGTTGCGGGATTGTCCCGGAGCATCAAGGGCCTATGACAACTTTGTCTCCATCCCGCTGTATCCTACCCTGACACAGACAGAGCAGGATCGTGTATGCCATGCGTTTGAAATAGCTGTTACAAGGATGAGTCAATGAATATTCTCGATAAAGATGTTTTCCACCGGATCTCAGGCTACTATGATGGGTTGGTGAGTCTCCATGGCCACAGTCACCGGGCTTGCGACTACGGTAATGTCCTTTCTCAGCAGACCAAGTTCAGGGTGCTTTCTGAGGTCATTAACATGTCAGGGAAGACGGTTCTTGATGTGGGGTGTGGCATGGCGGATTATTCGGTCTACCTAGCAGAGAGATTTGACGAAGCGACCTATGCCGGTGTTGATATCTCTTCAAAAATGGTAGAATGTTCCAAGGAAGCGCATCCACAGGTGGACGTTCGATTGGGGAACATAATAGAGGATGATTTCCAACGCTTTGATGTTGTTACTGCAAATGGAATTTTCTATTTGCTGGGTTCTCAAGCGCAAGTACTGATGCAGGAGCTTGTCACCCGGATGTATGCGTTTGCAACACACGCCGTTGCCTTCAATTCTTTGAGTGCATGGACAGAAGATCAGGAAGAAGGGGAATTTTATGCGGATCCGTTGGCAACCGTTGAGTTTTGCCGCACAATCACCCCTTGGGTAGTCTTACGACACGATTATCATTCCCGGGATTTTACCATATATTTGTACAAGGAAAGGCAATCATGATTCTTTCAATAAACCAGCCCGCGTATCTGCCATGGATCGGATATTTTGAAAGAATTGCCATGTCTGATTTGCATGTTGTGCTCGATCATGTTCAGTTTGAAAAGAACAGTATGGTCAACAGAAACCGCTTGCGCACGGCGGAAGACTGGTGCTGGGTTACTGCTCCGGTGAAGACAAAAGGCAGGTTCGGTAATCTCCCCATATATGATGTGGAACTGGCTAACCCCAGGATATGCCAGAAGCATATCAAGAGCATACAGACATATTATGGGCGGGCCAATCATTTCGGCGCTAAATCGGTTGCGTTGTTTGAAATATTGCAGTACTCATGGGATCGTTTAGGCGACTTGATTACAAATGTCAACAGCCTGCTTGTAAAGGAACTTGCAATAGAAACCGAATTGGTACAGAGTTCCGATTACTCTTGGGAGACTGCAAAGGGTGATTTGGTTCTAGAGATTTGCCGCCATTTTGGCGCGACAGAATATATTTCTGGCCCATTTGGGCGCGATTACCTGGACATTAGGGCGTTTGCTAGGAATGGGATCAAAGTCAGATTTCATGATTTTCAAGTTAAAGAATACAGTCAGTGTTTTAAAGAATTTGAGCCCTATATGTCGGTGATTGATCTTATCCTCAATTGTGGTGGGGCTTCCCGAGATTATATCGGTCGGTCTTGCTCTGGTTTGCCTGAAGAGTGACGGCTGGGGAGAGGAGGAGGTATTGCTTTGAAAGAACAATTTGGCACGAAGTGGAGTGATGGCAGTGTTCTGGTAGTGGCAGCCCATCCTGACGATGAGGTGTTGGGGTGTGGCGGAACGATCATTCATCATATCGCCAGGGGTGATTCGGTTCACATCTTGTTTCTCAGTGACGGGGTCATGAGTCGTAATGGAGCGGTCACTGCCGATGTGGGCGCTCGAAGAAAGGCTGCAGAAAATGCGGCGAATATCATGGGGGCGGAGAAGGAGTTTGCTGATTTTCCGGACAACAGGTTTGACGAAGTCGGCTTGCTGGATATCGCACGCAGAATAGAGGAAACTAAAAACAGGGTTCGGCCTTCAATAGTTTATACCCATCATGGAGGAGACCTCAATGTTGACCATCGAAAAACATGCCAGGCAGTAGCTACTGCTTTTCGGCCGCAACCGGGGGAATTGTGCAGAGAGCTGTACTACTTCGAAGTCAATAGTAGTACAGAATGGAGGTTTTCGTTGGATGTTGCTGTGTTTCGTCCTCAACTGGCTGTGGATATAACTGCCCATTGGGAAAAGAAGGCCGCGGCCTTGGCATGTTATGCGGTGGAGATGCGGTCTCCACCTCACCCTCGGTCTCTTCACAGTGTAAAAGTGCTGACCGAGCACCGTGGTGCCACTTTTGGAATGACTTTGGCTGAAACCTTTGAAGTCGGATACATTAAAATATAAAAAGAGATGATAGTCCCATTATGAAAATATTACTTATCAACATCGCATTAAGGCCACCCCCAGCCAGAAAAAGCTTACCCGTTGGTCTGGGGTATATTGCATCTGCAATGAAGCGTGCCGGCTACTCTCCGGAAATCCTGGATCTGGATGCCAACCCTCAAAGTGAAGAGGAGACCGAAGCGTTTCTGTAAAACAACCGGTACGACGTTGTGGCGATGGGCTGCATTGTGACTGGTTACAAATATGTAAAATGGCTCGCCCAGGTTGTTAAATATGCACATCCAGAAACTGTGGTAGTTGTTTGAAATACGGTGGCTCAATCAATTCTTGGTATTCTTCTTTAAAAAACCAAGGTTGATATTGCCGTGATTGGTGAAGGTGATATTACGATTATTGAACTTTTGCGCTGTCTCGAAGCAGGGCAGGATCCTGCATCGGTAGACGGGATAGGTTATTTTAAAAATGATGAATTGTATTTTTCGGCAGTTCGTCCTGTTGTGGAAAATATTGACAAAATCCCTCCTCCAGACTGGTCATTATTTAATATTGAGGTCTATATTGATAGCCAGTCGGAAGCCATGCATGACTATATTCCCAGTTCCATGAAAGAGGATTTGCGGGTGATACCCATCAACACTGCGCGTGGATGCCCCTTCAACTGCACATTCTGCTATCATGTCTTCAAGAGAGCGCTATCGCAACCGTTCCCCGGAAGCTATTGTTGAGGAGATGAAGCACTTAGATGAGAAGTTCGGCATCAATATGTTCACATTCTATGATGAATTGACCTTTTATTCCATCCCTCAGGCCGAACGTTTTGCCGATGTTCTGATGGCTTCTGGCTTGGCCTTGCCCTTGAATCGTCAAATCCGGACATACTGAAATGGATGGAGAAGAAGGTTGGTCCTGAAGCGTTCACCAAGCAGGTTTATATCTTGAAATTGGCGGGATTGCGGGCATTCACTTCCATCTTTATTGGATATCCAAACGAAACGCCGACGACGATTAAGGCCACCATTGATTGCTGCATTGAAAACGGCATTTATCCTAGTACCGGATATCTACTCCCGCAACCCGGTAGCCCGATGTGCACATATGCCCTTGAACATGGATTCATAAAGGATGAGGAGGAGTTTTTGCTTGCGATGTAGTGCCGAACTTGGGTTAAATTTAAAGACCGAGAAATTGATTAAGACCGGTCATTTCAGCCCCACAGACGATAGGTCAAAAAAAAAGGAAGACAGCAACTAATTTGTCTTATAAGGAAAATATTTGTAATGGAATTGTCAAATGGATCAACAAGAATTAATTTTTAGCCTTGGTTGGATTGATAATCATTTAGCACTTAAAAAAATATGAAAATAGCTTTTAATATAGCAAGGTTAAATTGGTATCGTATCCTTTCTGCACCAATTGCAGAGGCTTTACGACGGGGTTGGGAAGTGCAGTGTTGGCACGCTAAAGATAGAGATGGTTTATTGAAGAAAAATGCCGTTTCTATCAATAGGATGCCCAAATTTAAAGTTGGTATGGTTAATGTTAAAGAGTACGAAAAGATTGAAGGATTGCGTAAACTAATTGCAGAAACTGATGTGGATGTCATTGTCGACGCAGATACCGTACCAGCAGCCATACCTGACTTGTGTGATGAAATCCCCGGCCAAACACCTCTGACTGTTCTCGTCGATGCTGTTTCGAATCCTCGCTTACAAAACGGGGGAAGTAAAAAATTGCCTCGATTTGATATCTTTTCTGTTCCGTCTGTTTTGCATCTTGAATCTACAATTAAACTTATGTCAAGAAACCACCTTACTGCAATAGAGAAGGTGGGAAATGAAATGGATGGGTGGGGGGACCAATTGATTAGGGATATGCGCAAAACTTATACCTATAGTTGGACTCTTGATGATTGCGAGTATTATAGAAGCAATAGCCTGGTTGTAGGTGTACCTCCTTTAGATGATGTTGTGCTTTGTGACCCCGTTGAAATCAGAAAAAAATGGGGGATACCTGTCGCCCAAAAAGTGGTAGGATATTTTCCATCTCCTTATGATATGCATGGTGGAAATATTTGGGGTGAAATGAATTATGCGAGAACCAGTTTTGGGGTGTTGGTTTCAGCTATTCGACATGGTAAAGTGCAGCATATTGCGAAATTATTAAAAATTAAGCGAGATAAGCATATTGTTAGAGCAGTTCGCAGGTTTTGTGACTATAATAATGCCGTTTTTGTTGCTAAATTACGGCATTCAAGGTCTGCTCCTGCATACCTTAAGAGTGCAGTCGATATAGAAATCGGCGAGGATGGATATTATCCTCATACTGCTTTGGAGCTTTGTTCAGTTGCAGATGTTACAATTGGTTTTACATCATCAGCAGCGCTGGAAAGTGTCGCAGGGAACACTCCTTATCTTGATATCGAAATACCTTACTTCCCAAAAGAGTTGTATATCAATAATTTCACACCTGCTCTTTCAGTTGCAGCTGATTATCCTGGTGTTATAAGTAGTGTGACGGCAGATAGTTTTGTGGGTGAGGTTGCAACCAAGAGCATAGATGAAATAAAAATGAATTCTGACGCAAGAAAAAAATATTTAGACTTGTTTGCTTTTGGCTGGGTAGGCGGGGCATCTAGGCGCTTGATGGATGGAATCGAAAAACGAGTCAAGCGGCGTGGTTATGGTTATTAAGATTTTGTTTGTGAATCCGTACTTTCCGCTTTGGGTTCCTGGTGGAGCAGAACATAGCTTAGAACAAATGTGTCATCAGTACGTTAGAGTTGGCCGGGATGTACAGATGCTGGCGGCCTGTTTTGTTGAACCGCCCAATGGATGAAGAGAGAAAAGGATTTACGGTACGCTGAATGCGAGTTCCCCATAACATTTCTCCTGAGCAAGATGCGGATGCAGAAAGTTATTTTGAACTTGAAGATTTCACGGAGTTGGTTTTTGAACGTATGGCAAGTATTGAAATCCCGGATGTTAAGAGGGTTTGAACTACATCGTCGTCGGCAGAGGTTGAGATAGGTGGCTTGTTAATTTGATTAGATTATTACAATCAGGATGTTTTGAATAGTCTTGTGAAGAACGTATTGCACTTAGGTGAAGGTAATAGGGTAAAAAAAAGAAGAAGCATTGTTACTCAAACAGATGCAACTGATAAAGAAAGCGTTGATCTATTTCTTAATAAACACAACCTTATATCTGGGCACTTTTTTTGTTGAAAGAAAAAGTTATTGGAAGGGGGAATGTAGGGATTTATTTTGGGGATGGCTCTATTGATGGAGTAGCGGATGGGAAAAATGGTTATGTCGTGGCCTGTAATAGTGAAAAAGAACTTTTCAGCTGCTATAGAGCGGATCTTCAGCTGGAGTTCAGCTCAAGGAAAAATATGCTAGGAATTTTCTCAAAAACAATTCACCAAAATTTTCAAATGGAACAATTAGTTGAGCATGGCGTAATGTGCTGGAGTATTTGGTCAGATTTGTATGAAAATTAAACTATCGATTCTTTTTTTTGGTTTCATGAAATTGTTGGACGGAATATATAAACTGATTGCTCGCATCACGTTTTATTTTTTTCTGGTATTATACAAATTTAAATTGTTGTCGTTTATGACTGGCAGCTGCTTATTGGCAATGATTCCAGGTCAGTTTGCAGTGTTTGCGCGTCGGTTGTGGTATGAAGCCACATTGACGCAGGTTGGCTGCAATTTAAATGTCCAATGGATGGCAGTTTTTATCAAGTCTAATGTTGTTGTGGGGAATGATGTTTATATCGGTCCGTTTTGTTGGGTTGCATCAGTTTGCATAGGAAATAAAGTTACTCTTGCTGCCCATGTAAGTGTGTTGAGTGGTAAGGAACAGCATAAGTTTGACCGACTTGACATCCCAATTATTGAGCAAAAAGGTTTGTTTCGTCGAATCGTTATTGAGAGTGATGTTTGGATTGGTACTGGAAGTATAGTAATGGAAGACATTGCATCAGGAACTGTGGTAGGAGCTGGTTCAGTGGTTACTAAAAAGTATTCAGTTAATAGCGTTATTGCAGGTGTACCTGCGAAAGTGCTGAATAAAAGAGGTTGAGGAAATGTTTTGGGTTACTTTACACCTATAATCAAAGAGTATTTATTGACTGTATCACACCTTGCTACAGGAAAATTGTTAGATGTGGGAAGCGGTGATAAACCCTATCGCAATATTTTTTTTAACGTAGATAGCTATATTGGTTGTGATTATTTATCAAAAATAGAGATGAAAAGAGTCAATGAGATGGAGCGGTTGGCGCAGGTCGATGTTGTCGGAGACGCCTGCTGTTTGCCTTTTGTCAGGAATTCTTTTGATGTTGTCCTTTCGACACAACTTATTGAACATTTGCCAGATCCATTTGTGTTTTTTAAAGAAGTGAGTAGGGTGTTAGTTCCTTCCGGTTATTTTATTGTTACTTTCCCTCTAGTCAATCCAGTACATGAACAACCATATGACTTTTTTAGGTATACAGAGTACTCGATACGACAAATGTGTAGGCTATCTGGAATGAAAGTTGAAAAAGTCGTAAGGATGGGTGGCGGATGGCTTACAGTTGGATATTTAACCCGCCATTTTTTATATCGACAATCGAACAGACATCGCATGTTTATTTTGAGAAAAGCTTTGTTTTTACTCGGGTCGATAATTTATGGTCTCTTAGCTAGGCTGGATAAAATAAACGATCAGGCAGATACACCTCTCAATTATCTGATAGTGGCAAGAAAACTGAAAAATGCATAATTACTTTTTGATAAAACCAGAACAAATCAAATTAAGTTTGACTAATGTTTGTAATTACCGTTGTGTCATGTGTTACAATCCCGGACTTAAACAAAAACGTGGATTTATGAAGGATGATCTCTTTTATAAAATACTCGATGAGTGTCAGCACAATGGGATACAAAGAATATCCCTTGGTTCTTCAGGGGAAGCATTACTTCATAAAAACTATCTTGCTTATCTGAGAGCTGCCAAAAAACAAAATCTTTGGACGTCGACAACTTCAAATTGCACCAGATTGACTCCGGAGATGTCTGATGCGATCATTAACGAAAATTTATTGGATAGATTCAACATAAGTGTTTATAGCTCAACTGCCTCGGAACATAAAAAATATACCGGATCAGATAGTTTTGATCTGGTATATAATAACATAAAGTATTTTTTAGAGTGTTGGGGGCGTAGTAAGCGTACCATTCAGCTGAATATGTGGTTTTTGCAGCTTCCTGATATTAACAACTACAATGAGTATAAAAAGCTTTGGGGGCCCATTGCTGATCAAGTTGGCCTTGAACTCCCCCTGAAAAAACCGATCAATTGGTCAGGGTTAACCAGTGTCCCAGGAAAGAAGCGAAAAAAACAAAAATGTTTTATTGAGAAGAGTGATGGACAATATTTATTGAATTTGGAAAGAAAAGTTCGTTGTCAGCACATACGTTCATACTTTTATATTCTTCACGATGGTACAGTTGTTCCTTGTTGCAATATCCCTGAGCCAAGAAACAACAAAGAAATTGTCTTCGGGGATATACATAATGATACTCTAATGGCGATATGGAACAGTGATCGCTATCGGAAATTCAAAAGATCACTCTATAACCACGATACTTCTCTTTACGGCCCATGTAGGCGTTGTTCAGAATTAAAAGAGTACTCTAAGATACGTCTGTCTTTAACTGACTTCCCCCAAAGGTGTATTAAATATTTGAAATCTATTTTGTGAATGTGAATATATTGTGCATCGTTTTCTTAAATTCCTTATAACTAAAAGTTTGGATTGTTTGTCCCTATATAGCAATTTATTTTTGGCAGCTGATAATCCTGATTTAGTTATAGCAAATGAGATGTATGAACTATCGAATACTGAAAAAAAACTTGGTGGAAGAGTTGCAAATTAAGCATTTTTGCCAATGATTGAGAGTCAGTGCTTATTTTTTGGTAGTCATTTTAATCGGCTCTTAAAAAAAGGTATTTTGAAACAAAAAATCGTTTAGCAACAGCATATATCCATGGACGACCAGGAGATGGTGTTGAAGAGTGTGACATTTGCTTTATATGGCTGAAGGCTAATCATCAAAAAAATTCCATTATACTGGTTTCATACTCAGAGATGAAAAATGTTATTTTGGAATCTTGAATGAATCCTTAAAAGGTCTTTCAAATTCCAATTGATAACAATATTGATTACCTTTCACTACAGACAATTGAGACTAAGAAGAAAGCTGGAAATAGTTTAGGAGTTTCCGATTCAGCGGTGGTAATAGGTTCTTTCTAAAAAGATAGATAAGGGTGGGGAGATGGAATGGATCCAAAACTGATTAAAGGGCCTGATGTGTTTCTGAAAACGGTTGAGATCTGATAGGATTCCGTCTCCAATAGTTTTCGTTTTACTTAGTGGATCGGCTCGTGGATATATAAAAGCGGGGCTGGATTGCTAAAATATACTGGATAGACATGTTTATAAAAAATCACACTCTCTTATTTTGGTGCAATGTTGCAGGCTCTTGATTTGTATATTGTGGCTTCGAGGGAGGAAGGTGAACCTAAGGCCATTTTGGAATCGATGGCAAGTGGAGTACCCCTCGTGACAACCGAGGTCGGCCAGGCAATGGATTTTGTAGAGCATGAACATACGATGGACAGTAGACCCTGGAGACATTGAAAGGTTAGCTTTTGTGGCAGATTCTGTTTTGCAAAATCCAAGTAATATTGCGACTGCCATTTTTGCAGGTCGTACTACTGCTGATGAAAATGCGTACCTTTCATAGATTTCATTGTGGCGTGAATTTATGGACGGTTTCCTTAAAAACAATTCATGAGGAAATTTTGATTATGAGGGCCTTAATCTGTGGTGTGTCAGGCCAAGATGGTTCGTATCTTGCCGAATTCTTATTAAATAGAGGATATAGCGTTTTTGGTACATCTCGTGATGCAAAGGTGAATGATTTTAAGAATTTGCATAAACTTGGTATTCACAATCGTGTTAAGACCATTTCTATGGCAATAAATGATTTCCGCAGTGTAATCACTACAATAAAAGAGATCCAACCCCTCGAAATATATAATCTTGCTGGCCAAAGCTCTGTTGCGCTATCTTTTGAGCAACCAGTTGAAACACTAGAAAGTATAACTATCGGTACACTGAACCTGCTTGAGAGTATTAGATTTCTTGATGAGAATATTCGGTTCTATAATGCAGCGTCGAGTGAGTGTTTTGGCGATACCGGTGGTGTGTCAGCTGATGAGAAAACACCTTTCCAACCAAGAAGCCCATACGCAGTTGCAAAGGCTGCCGCATTTTGGGAGGTTGCCAACTATAGAGAAGCTTATGGTTTAAAGGCATGTTCTGGAATTTTATTTAATCATGAGTCTCCTCTGCGCCCTGAGCGCTTTGTAACAAAAAAAATAATTCAAGCGGCTTGTAACATATCTACCCGGAAACAAGATAAATTGATGCTTGGTAATTTATCAATTAGTCGAGACTGGGGGTGGGCACCAGAATACGTAGAGGCAATGTGGAAAATGATTCAACTGGATAAACTTAAAGACTTTGTTATTGCCACAGGAACTTCTTATTCGTTAGAGTCTTTTGTCTGCGAGGTTTTTGCGCAACTAAATCTAGATTGGCGGGAATACGTTTCGATGAATACTAAGTTATTGCGGCCATCGGAAATAGCATATAGTTGTGGCAATCCTGCTAAGGCTGGGAATGAATTAGGTTGGGTTGCAAAAAGTAAAATGAAAGAGGTCGTTGCCATGATGATTAAGAGTTGTTCGGTAGATGATAATAAATAAATACTAGTAGAGCGCAAAAGCAAAATAAATCCAATTATCATAAAAGACATGAGACTAGTTGAAGTACTGAATACTCGTATGGTTTGTTTTATTTACTTCGCAGCATTTGAAAAGATTGTCTTGTAGAAAATAGGTAAGCTGAGACGAGTCTATTCGGAATCAGTTTGTCATCATGGTAAGATGATTGTTGATGTGGCAACTGAATTGTTTTAATGTCCCAGGCTCATATCAGTCCAATAGTACGAGGAAGTCGAACAAAAAAGACTGGATTCGGAGCAAAGCTGAGTACAAGTATGCTCGATAGGCTGGTTTGTGGGGTTAAGTTTGATCAATCTTGGATCTCAAATTTTCGTAGTCATTGAAAAAAAGTCCTTAGCCCCCTGTGTCAGAATAGTTGTCGCCTCTTCTTGAAGAGTTGTGTGTGAGTTGGGGGCGTAGTAAAACGGTGGGAGTTTTTTTTACCCGCCAGGCAGGTGGTGAACAGGAAGGAGCCCGT
>Ga0222693_100228_pt1 | contig 17429 bp, 20 predicted proteins | sample AntAcemetage1331_FD_179840 | JGI IMG/M metagenome (GOLD analysis project Ga0222693, IMG submission 179840) | Saline water microbial communities from Ace Lake, Antarctica - #1331 | ecosystem: Environmental > Aquatic > Non-marine Saline and Alkaline > Saline | place: Antarctica: Ace Lake... | reverse complement strand
AAAGGTGTTATTTTTGGAAAATAGAAATGCAAACAACAGCACCTACATATTACGAGTCTGCCACTTTGGAAACCCCTTATTTTTGGGGAGTAGTTGATAATGTTGGCCAAGCCGGTGGGGGTGATAACACTTATATGGCAGGAGCTCTTGTTTTAAGTGGAGTATTAGCTGCTGATGATGTTACAGGAGTCGGAGTAGCTGATGATATTGCGATCCCATTTATTCTTGTAGGAGCTTATATTTTAGATAGAGTTTTAAATCCTAATCTAGAAGGAACTTCGACTAGTAGGGGAAATCCGACCGACTGGAGTTTTGATCCTGAGATAAATCGGTTACAAAATGACAAATATTATCCTCCTGGAAGTGAGCCACCCAGATGGTTCTGGCCTGCAATTGGTGGAGCAGGTGCATATGAACTGTATAAGAATTGGCCAAAGCCACAACCTATTATTATGCCTGCTGATAATACATATGTTTATCCTAGACCTATTTATCCATATCCATAAATAATAATTTAGTAACAAGGTGGTGGTGTAAGTCACCTTGTTACTCTTATTTTTTTAATTCAAAAAAAAAAAATTATATGAAAACTATTTTATTTATAAGAAATGTTTTTCGCGGAATGCTTTTAATTTCTTTGTTGTTTCGATTATTTTTCATTGAAAAACTGAGTTATAATTGGGATGTTGTTTCTTATATCTCATTAGCATTAGGTTTAGCTGGGATGATTATTCTTGAGATAATCGTGTATAGAAGCAAAAAAACAAATAGGTTATGATTAAAATATTATTGAAATATGCTTACCATATCATCTCTTTTCTTTTTCTGATTGGGTTGGTTCTTGTCGTTTTTATAAGACAATATATCGAAAATGAGTTTTACAATATGGTGGTTAATTATTATTTCTGGTATAGTTTCGGATTATTCTCAGGAGTTTTTTTAGCGAGAATAATTAATGAAAATTACAGAAAGTTAATAATAAGTGAAGAAATTAAACAGCAAGCCAATAATTAACTATTAAACTTATTTGTGAGATGGGTAGTAAATTATGGACTTTTCTGGGTTAGTAAGCTTATATTTGATTATGGTTTCCTTCTTACCTATTTTACTGTAGATGAATTGAATTAAGTTATAGTTGCTGTTTTTATTTAAAATATATTCTTGTTGGTCATATGTAATTCCATTTACAGTATACTTATATTTTACCAGATAACCAATCGTCATCAATTCATTTCCTGTTGAAGTTTGGGACATTATCTGTTTTGGTGTAATTTTATAAACTGTTCCCGTCGTATTACCTGAGAACTTATCAACTTTTTTATCTCTTGAATTATCAGGTGCAAGTAAGTTTATTAAAACGATAGTAATTAAGCTTAAAAAAATAATACCAGATATTGCCTTTTTTACAGACCAAATACTTGGTAATCCCAAATTCCACTCTAACCATTCTTTAAATTTGCTCATATAAACCGTAATGTGTTTTACTTAAAGAAGTAAACTTTGTAATTTACTTTTAGCAAAGAATGCATCAAGCATGGCATACACGTGGCTTTTATCTTCAGGGTTAAGCTTTTCAATGTTCTGCATCCTTTTTAAAGTCTCATCATCTATGTTTTGGTATTCCACATCTTTTACCAAATAGTCAATAGTAACTTTTAAAGCATCTGCAATTTTAGAAGCAGTATCAATTGAAGGCTTTATTTCATTCCTTTCATATTTTCCGATAATATCCCCGGAAGTTCCAACAGCCTTTCCCAAATCATTTTGGGTCATTTTTTTCTGTTTTCTTGCGTATGTTATTCTTTCTCCAAACGTCATTATAAGTTAGTTTTATGAGCTAAAAATTAAACTTTATACAAAAGTAAGTGAATAAAATATCATAAAAAAATTATTTAATACTTGTTTGAATCGGAATGATTAGTTAGTTTTGTGAATTATTTATCAGAAAATTAATTTTTCAACAATGGAAATAAAAGAGATAAAACAGAGCCTGAGCATAGAAACAGTGCTGCAACACTACGGCTTAAAAGCCAACAAAAACAATATGCTCAACTGCCCATTCCACAAAGACGACAAACCCAGTTTAAAGATATATCCAAATACAAATAGTTTTAATTGTTTTGGCTGTGATGCAGGTGGCGATACAATCGAGTTTATCCAGTTGAAAGAAAGATGCACCAAACACGAAGCTTTGAAACGAGCAACCAAAATGATAAACCCAAACGAAAAACCAAGTCAAGCAATCCAAGCACAAGCAGAAGCAACAGGTGAAAAAGAAAGAATAGAAATCTTAGAAAAAATCTTCAAGCAATTTAAAAACGGCATAAAAAGCAAATTGGCTACAAAGCCAAAAGAATACCTAAACCAAAGAAACTTACAATTAGAAAACTTAGAAGTCGGTTATAACTCAGGACAGTTCCATCACAGAGATAAATTAAACAAGCAAGAACTACAAGTCTGTAAAGATGTAGGGTTGTTAATAGAATACAAAGGATATACGCCCAACGGAGACAAAACAACTTACACTGCTTTTGCTAAAGACTGCATTATCTTCCCACTGAAAAATAAAAGCGGAAACATAGTAAGCATTTATGGACGAAGTATTATCAATAACAACAAAAGCAAACATTATTACCTGAAAAACAGGATAGGACTTTATTCAAACTACCCAAACTCCAAAACAAAAAGACTAATATTAACCGAAGCAATAATAGACGCAGCCACACTTTTGCAGCTACCTGGCATCACAAAAGAGTTTACAGTTCTTTCACTTTACGGAACCAACGGTCTGACAGAAGAACACAAACAAGCCATAAAGGAAATCAAAGACCTGCAAGAAATCATTTTCTTTTTTGATGGCGACCGTTCAGGCAAACAGGCCATAGAAAAATACAAAGTTGAATTTACGGAATTGTTACTCCCAACGCTACGGCCGGGACAGGCGGAAGTAATCCTGAGTGCAGTAGAAACCCCTGGCGGGGAAGACATAAACAGCCTACACCAAATGTATGATAATGGAGTATATTTTTTAGAGCTTTTAGAAGAAAGAAAACCACTTAATCAACCCAATGATTTTTTTCCCACCGAAAAGTCGGACAGGCTTTTAAATGAATCTTCAACTGAAGAAGTCAAAGCAACCGAAAGAAAAACAGAACCAACCACAGAAGCCAAAACAAGCAGACTAAACACAGAAAATCCCGAACAAATCATTTACGAAACCCAGGAACTAAAAATCACCATCTGGGGCGGTATAGAAAAAGAGAACCTGAGCCGCTTAAAAATATCAATGCATATAAAAAGCAAAACAAATAAATACAAAAGCTTTCGGGACGATGTAAATTTATATAGCCATATTGGAACAAAAAAACTAATCCAAAACATTAGCGAAACTTTAGAAATCAGCACCACCACCATCACTCAAACCATTACCGAACTAACCGAAGAACTGGAAGCCTACCGCCTAGAAGAAAGACAAATGCAACTCAAATCCATGTTGCCCAAACAATACGAAATGACCGAGCAGGAGAAACAACAAGCATTATCATTATTGAAATCAAAACAATTAGGCAAAAAGACATTAGAGCTGATACAGCAAAGCGGACTGATAGGAGAAGAAAAGAATGGATTATTATTATATTTTCTTTACACATCACGGCTGATGGACGAGCCACTACACGCCATTATCTTCGGAAAATCAGGAAGCGGAAAAACCTATCTGCAAACCAAAGTAAGCGAATGCCTGCCAGAAGAAAGTGTAAAAACCATCACCAGTTTAACAGAAAATACTTTGTACTACTCAGCCAAAAACTTTTGGAAACACAAAGTACTGTTAATAGAAGATTTAGAAGGTGTTTATAATGCCTTTTTACCACTCCGGGAATTTATGAGCAAACAAAGCATTACCAAACTCACCACCGATAAAGATGCCAAAGGAAACAATGTCCAAAAGCTATTAACAGTAGAAGGCCCGATATGCGTAAGCGGAGCCACCACACAAGGCAATATTTATGAAGACAATGCCAATCGCAGTTTTTTACTTCATATCGATGAAAGCAGCAGCCATTTAAACCAGGTGATGGAATACCAGCGGAAAATGCAAGCAGGAATAGTAAACGAAAACCAGCAGCAGGAAGCCAAACAAATACTGAAGAATGCACAAAGGTTACTCAGAAAAGTAAAGGTTATCAATCCTTATGCAACAAAGTTAAGAATCCCCGATTGTGTTTTTAAGAAACTCAGAACCAATACCCATTATTTAAAACTCATTGAAATTATTACTTTTTACAATCAATATCAGAGAAAGCAGAAGAAAAACCAATCCAATGAATACTTTATAGAAACCACTTTAAAAGATATAGAGTTGGCCAACTGGTTGGTAAAAGAAACACTATTAAGAAAATCAGACGAGTTAAGTGGAGATATACGCCACTTTTTTGAAAGCATAAAAGAGCAAACCAAAGAAATGAAAACAGCTACATTCTTTGCAAAAGACATCCGAAAAATCTTTAGGATGCACCCCATGAAACTGAGTAGATATTTAAGCCAACTGGAACATAGAAACTACATCAAAAAAATAAGTAATCGTCAAAGTGGCCATGAATATGAAATACTCACTTTTGATGATTACGAAATACTGAAAGAAGGCATTAACATACTTGATAAGATATTGGATAATATTAAAGCAAAAAATAATGGAAAAAGCAAAGATAACAGAGACCTTCACACCAATTTCACAAGTGCTTCACAAAATATCGAAATCAATCAAAACACTAATAATTAATGTTTTAAGTGTGCTCCTTCACAGCTTCACAAGCTTCACAGCCCAAGAGCAAAAGGGGGTATTTTAAAATAAGGTCGTATTAAAAACAAAGAAAGTCCTATGAACGTAGAATTTACAAGGCTTACAGAAGGATTTAGGGAATGGCTGCACATCGTAGGATATAGTGAAGATACCGTAAAAAGCCAGCCACGAGTTATTGAAAAATACTTTTTGTTTATGGAAGCCAATAAAATCAAGCAAGTAGAAAAGATAAACAGAGAAGACACAAAAGTCTGGTATCAAACAGAAAAGCAAAGAAAATCCCAACAAACAGGCGAACTATTAAAAAACTCCACATTAAACGGCATTATCAGAACATTAAAACTGTTCAGCAAATATTTAGAAGAAACTTCTCAGGGGATATTGACCATAGATATACCTTATGAAGCCAAAGACACAGCCGAAAGGGAAATACTGACAAGAGAAGAAATCAAAGCCATTTATAATGCCACCGATGAAAGTATTTTAGGATTAAGAGACCGGGCAATACTAAGCATTTACTACGGTTGTGGTCTCAGAAGCAAAGAAGGACAGTTTTTAGAGCTCAGTGATATTTTACTTGAAAGAAAACTAATTTATGTAAGAAAAGGCAAGCAATACAAAGAACGCTATGTTCCGTTCATGCCTAACCAAATGACAGACTTTAAACTTTACCTGAAGGAATGTAGACCACAATTAATAAACGAGAGAAATGAAAATAACTGGTTCTTGCTCAATAATAAAGGCAATCAAACCAAAGCTTCTTTTTTACTTGAAAAAATAAAGAAGCTCACCAAAGAAGCAGGAATTAAAAAAGACATTGGTTTGCATACACTACGACACTCCATCGCCACGCACCTGTTACAATCAGGAATGAAATTAGAATCCATCTCACAGTTTTTAGGACATAAAAATATCCAAAGCACCCAACGATATACACACGTAGCCAATAAAGATGAAGGGATTTAGAGAACATATGCTTTATCGGAATTACCAACCATCCACCATAAAAGGAATAGAAGGAATAATCCAAAACTTTTTGAACTGGTTGGAAAATGAAAATATAGAAATAGAAGAAGTAAGCTATAATGACTTACTAATTCTGGTAAAAAAACGAAGAGAGAAGAATTTAAGCAGACATACCATCAACAGCCATTTACTGGGTATTCAACATTATTATGATTGGCTGATAAGTCAAGGAAAACAAACCCATAACCCAGCAGTAAATCTAAGGGTAAAAGGTATTAAAGAAAGCTTACCACACGATTTATTAAACCAAAAACAATTAGAGCAAACTTATGAAGATTATCCGCCAGTTGTCGGACAAACCAAGGCGCAAACACCAGTACAGAAACGGAATAAAATTATCATTAGCCTGGTTGTATATCAAGGATTGGTAAGGGAAGAGTTACAACAATTAGAACCAAGAGACCTAAACTTAGAAAAGGGAATAATACGAATAAGAAAAACCGTAAGATTACAAAAAAGAGTATTGAAACTAAAAGCCAATCAAATATTACCATTGCAAGAATACATCACACAAATACGCCCCAAACTGTTAAAACTAAAAAAGCAGAATACCAAGAATTACCAAACAGATAAACTATTAATAACCACAGGAAACAGCCATCATTTAAAAGAAGCAAGCCGGGAACTGATCTATATTTTACGGAAACAACATCCTTGGTTTAAAAGCTTCTTGCAAGTTAGGAGCAGCGTAATAAGTCTATGGATAAAAGAAAAAAATATTCGTGAAGTTCAGTATATGGCAGGACACAACAATATAATCAGTACCCAAAGATATGTAAGGGCAAATTTGGATGAGCTCAAAGAGCAGCTGGGGAAGTTCCATCCTTTGAAATAATTTTTAAGCTTGCAGATTATGGCCTTGAGAAAAAACGAAAACATTAACTTTGCACTCAAATATAAAAATTATGAGCAATAATAAAGTAGCAGTATCGGAAGAAATAATAATGAACAAAATTTATTTGGTTAGGGATCAAAAAGTAATGTTGGACAGGGATTTGGCTGAACTTTATGGAGTTGAAACAAGAGTTTTGAAGCAGGCAGTAAAACGTAATCTGGATAGATTCCCTGATGATTTTATGTTTGAAATGACAAAAGAAGAATTTTTAAATTGGAGATCACAATTTGTGACCTCCAATTCTGATAAGATGGGATTAAGATATGCACCATTTTGTTTTACTGAACAAGGAGTAACGATGCTAGCCTGTGTTTTAAATAGTCAAAGAGCGATACAATTAAACATACAGATTGTAAGAATATTTACAAAGATACGTGAAGTGTTGACCGATAATTTAAGTGTAAAACTGGAAATAGAAGAAATTAAAAAGAAACTTGAGAATCAGGATAAAAACATAGAACTGGTATTTAGTTATCTAGACGAATTAATAGAAAAGCAAGAAAATCCACAACTCAGGAAACAAATAGGGTACAAAAGGAAAAGCGAAAAATAAACCCACCCTAAATCCCCACAAAACAAAATCCAGTTTTTTGCAGAAAAAGCAAAAAGCCTCTGTATTTTATTTTGCTCCGCTCGCCAACCCTTCTGTAATTTTTTCTGTCATACTTTTTGTCCTGCCCCAAAACAGCACATTGTTTTTTCTTCTAATTGAATAATTGATTTTTAAAGGATTAAAAGAAAAAACAAAGAGCTGTGCCAACGCTGATTGCTTCGTTCCTCGCAACAAAAAGATACGCCAAAAAAAATTACCCAAAGCTAAGTTACATAATACGAGTTATAGGTTCGCTACGCACTTTTTTTGAATTGATACTATTTTAAAAGTAAAAAAAGTCAACTATAACAAGTATTATGTAAAATAGCCGCACGCCAACCCCAGACCAAAGGGCAGTACACCTTGCCCTTCAACCCTTGTGGGGCAGTATTTTTTGCCCCTAAAGCCGCTTCGGCAAAAAAATACTGCTCGGTCTGCTACGCAGATATTTAATTAAAAACTAACGCCCTACGGTTGTTTACTCATTTTTTGTAATCAATGCCCATTAAATTTAGTGCTAGAAAAGAGATATCTCCAAAGGCATTAATTACAAAAAATCGAGTTTACTTTTTTCTTTTAACTGAAACCTTTACCTGAAATATATACCGATCAAAAAAAGTTCAATTAAAAGAAAAAAAGGTGTTATTTTTGGAAAATAGAAATGCAAACAACAGCACCTACATATTACGAGTCTGCCACTTTGGAAACCCCTTATTTTTGGGGAGTAGTTGATAATGTTGGCCAAGCCGGTGGGGGTGATAATGTAACTTATCCAGATGGTAGTGTTGGTCCAATGCCGAGTCATAGTAGTACTGTAGATTTAGCCTACACAAATACCTATGTAACAACATGTTCGGGTAAAAGAATATTCTATAGTGAAGACTATAGAATCATGATTTCAAAACCTTTGTCCACTCATAGTTCCGTGTACAAAAATAAAGACGCTGAATTTGGCTTCAGGAGTGGTTATGAAGCAGGATATGATGGGAATTATTTACCTCTTATAATTTCTAATATTGGTGGAGCATTTATGGGACCGGGAAATACTTATCCGGGAAATTTCAATGCTGGTTTTCGTTCAGGAATGTATGATGCAAGATACCAATATGAAAACTGGTTGATTAATAGATATCATAATATACCTTATTATTAGTGAAATGAATTTAACCTTTATAGAAAAGAATTTAAACACAATATCCCTTTTTGTAATTGTGTTTTTCATTGCAAATTTAATTTTGAATTATTTTGTTCTTTTTAACTTTTCGCTTGTATCAGAATATGAGACTTTTAATGCAATACTACAAAGCGGAAATTTTGTATTTAAAATTTCATTTGCAGTTTGGATATATATTGAAGCAAGAAATAAAAAAGACAATGCCTTAATATGGACAATGCTAACCCTAATCTTCGGGTTGATAACTGTTCTGGCTTATTACTGGAGGCTAATTTATTTAAAAAAATAAACGATGAAAATTAAAAAAATCATATTTCTATTTGCTATAGCTTTTTTTGTGAGTTCATGTGATATAGAGACTAAGCAGATGAATGAGCATTTGTTAAATATTTATTCAGAAACGCAACTTGCTGATCTTCCAAGATATGATTGGAGAGTTAGGCATTTTTTTGAAAATGATGAATTTGAATATTATATTGTTGACTATCAAAAACGAGACACAAGTTTTAAGTTTGAGTTCAAATATTATAAGACTCTGGATAAATATAAAATAGAAGAATATTATAAAAGTTATTTAAACAAAAATGATGGGGTTTACTATAGTTTATTTTGGTGCTATGATACACTTTATTTTTACAAAAATATTGACACAATAGGTTTACATAAAGAATTCATAGTAGGGAAATACAATTACATGTATAAGAACAATCAATTTACACCTTGTCAAGAAAAGTATTTTGAACAACACAAAGATTCTTTAACAAGAGTAATAGGGGATACTCTATCAAAGCTACCAGAATTGTAAACTTATAAAAATTTAGAAATAATGAAAAACAAATACGTAAAAACATTTTTCTATATTGCATTGATTATCTTAATAATATCGTATACTGTTAACATCATTTTGTTTAACACACCGCTATCTAAATACACGATATGGGATGGATATTCAACTATAAACTATATTATTGGAGTAGTAATAATAATTATAAAATTGTGTTTATCTGTATGGTTATTTATACAGGCTAAGAGGAAAAGAGAGATTGCGTTACTTTGGGCAATATTAGCTCTAATTCTTGATATGGTTGCTGTTTTTGCCTTTTATTGGCGTTTAATATATGTTAAACAAAAAATAAAAAGGGTAGTATAGTATGAGGGGAAAGAGCATCAAACGTTTTTGGCTCGGGTGTGTCGGTAAAAAGCATTTGTAATGCGGTATAAAAAGAGACAGCCCCTCTCTAGGTGTAGTTTCTAACTACACCTAATTATCACTATTTTTGTGTAATGGGAGAAGCGTATCAAATTAATGATCAGGAAGCAACATATTATATGACTTTTCAGGTTGTAGGATGGGCTGATATATTTAGCCGTCAGATATATCGTGATGTTGTTATTGACAGTTTTAAGTTTTGCAGACTTAATAAAGGAATGGAACTAAATGCCTATGTTATTATGACAAATCATATTCATGTTATTATGGCAAGTAAAATAGGAAAACTTTCCGATTTGGTAAGAGACTTTAAAAAACATACATCAAAACAAATACTTTCAATAGTAAACAACAATCCAATAGAAAGCAGAAAACAATGGTTAAAAATGGTTTTTAAATATCATGCTAAATTTAATAAACGTGTAAATGAAAAGCAGTTATGGACTCATGAAAATCATGCAATTGAGTTAGATACAAATGATATGATTGATTCTCGTCTTAATTATATACATAATAATCCTGTAAAGGCCGGTTGGGTTGAACGTCCTGAACATTATTTATACAGTAGCGCAAGTAATTACAATGACTTGGAAAGTTTAATTGAAATTGATGTGATATGAAAGTGTAGTTACAAACTACACTTAGTGAGGGGTTGATTATTATGCCGGACAAGGACTTTTGAAAATTGATTTGATTGAGTAAGTAATGTTTTTGTCATGCATTACACGTGTCTGCCTTAGGCATGAAATGAGCGCCAGAGAGGGACTAGAATAAATATAGAGTCTAATAATATTTAATAATTTCATCATATTATGGAATTTTCTTACCTTTGGAATTCATTTAATAAATCATACTCTAATGAAAAAGATCGCAACAACTTTTTTAGTTTTATGTCTGATATTTCCACCCACACAACTTTTCAGCCAGCAAAAATGCAAAGTATTGGTACCTGCAATATCTGAATCTTATCATGGTAAATGCAAAAAAGGATTAGCCAATGGCAAAGGTATTGCAAATGGTATAGATACATATGAAGGACGCTTTAGTAAAGGCTATCCAAATGGCTTAGGAGTTTACACATGGGCCTCCGGAAACGAATATCGTGGTGAATGGGAATTTGGAAAGCGCACTGGCAAAGGAAACTATAAATTCAAATACAACGGAAAAGATAGCATACAGACTGGAATATGGAAGAATGACATATATATGGGTCCAATACCTCCCCCACCAAGCATAATTCAATCGCGTAATATTCAACAATATTCTTTTTTAAAATTGGGTGATAATAATAAGTTTAGCTTAGAAATATTCATGAACGGAACTACTAATTCAACAATTGAAAACCTTTCAATTGCTTCATCTTTTGGTTCTTATCAGAATATCGGTGATAGACTTGTTTTTGATTATATGGAATATCCAGTTACTATGAAGATAACTTACGTTACAAATAACAAATTTCATTCTGCTAAACTTGATGTAGTATTTGAATTTGAAATTTCAGAACCAGGAAACTGGGTGCTAAAATTAACGAATTAATAATAAATAAAAAAACGGGCTGCCATATCAGATATAGCAGCCCGTTTTATAAATCGTAATTTATCTATTAATACTCATCTTCATTAAAAAAGAAGTCTTCCTTAGTTGGATAATCTGGCCACAGATCTTCAATACGATCATATGCTTCACCCTCATCCTCAACTTCTTTAAGATTTTCTATCACTTCAGGGGCAGTACCTGTGCGTATCGCCCACTCAATCAATTCATCTTTGGTTGCCGGCCAAGGTGCGTCTTCAAGTTTTGATGCTAGCTCTAAAGTCCAATACATTGTATAAAAATTTTTTGCAAAAGTAATTTTTTTTTGATCTAATCCAAATAAAAAAATAAAATGTTATAATTCCATTAACCACGTGGTTTCCAAAGCAATTCTTTTACATTATTATCTTTTCCTATTTTTCGGGAAAGAACAAACAAATAATCGGAAAGTCTGTTTAGGTATGTTAACACTAAAGGGCTGGTCTTATACTTCTCATCTAACTGAATAACAAGTCGTTCAGCCCTCCGGCAAATGGTTCTGGCAATATGGCAGTATGAAACAATAGTATTCCCCCCCGATAATAAAAATGATTTTAATCCGGGGAGTTCACTAGTCATGGTGTCAATTTTATCCTCTAAAAAAAAAATATCATCATTTGATATTTCAGGAATTTGCAATTTTGAAGGAGAAGTATCGCATGCAAGCATTGATTCGATAGTAAACAATCTATCTTGAACTTCAATAAGATCATTTACAATTTTAGTATCAATTTCCTGATCACGTATTAAACCAATCCATGCACTTAATTCGTCAACAGTACCATAACTTTCTATTCTTAAATCATATTTTGGTACGCGGGTACCACCAATTAATGATGTTGTTCCCTTATCTCCCGTTTTTGTATAAATCTTCATATTTTATTGTTAATATTCAGGTATAGATGAAATAGGGGAAATAGTTAATGGGAGTGATATAAATTAAAAGTTATTTAATGAATTTATCCTTACACCATATTCCCCTTACACCTTTTCCCAAAGAAAAACAACCTATTCAACCTCTGTAAATTTATAATCCTTGATTGTTTTAATATCCTTATTTATTTCATCAGAAAAAATATACCCATCTAACATTCTAATAATTCGATGTGCATGTAGCGCAATATCTTCTTCATGAGTTACTACAATAATAGTATTACCCAGCTTATGAATTTCTTCTAACAATTCCAATATTTCCAGTGAAGTTTTTGAGTCTAAGTTCCCTGTTGGCTCATCCGCAAGTACTATGGATGGCTTGTTTACTAATGCACGTGCAACAGCTACTCGCTGGCGCTGCCCACCACTTAGTTCATTAGGCCTATGGCTCATTCTATCGCTTAATTGAACATCTCCCAAGGTCTCTTCGGCTCTTCTAACTCTTTCTGATTTACCTATACCAGCATAAACAAGGGGCAACATAACATTTTCAAGTGCAGTTGAGCGTGGCAACAAGTTAAATGTTTGAAAAATAAATCCAATTTCTCTATTCCTCACCTCTGCCAGTTCGTTATCAGTCATTTTGCTCACATCTTGCCCGTTAAGATGATAACTACCCTTTGTAGGAGTATCAAGACAGCCAAGAATATTCATCATTGTTGATTTACCTGAACCGGAAGGACCCATTATTGCAACAAATTCATTTTCATAAATATTTATATTTACCTCACGTAATGCTTTAACGGTTTCAGTACCAACCTGAAAAAACCTGGATATATCTTTAAAATCAATTACACTTTTTTTCATATATAAACTATTTATTTTAAGTTGTTTTATGATATTATTGAATTCCCATCACTCCCTTGTAAATCTCAATAATATAAAATAAAATCCTGCTTTTCAATACCTTTTCTGAAAAATACCAAACCAAACCAAAATAAGTCAATAGTTATACTTACACGGTTATCCCTCTTAATGCTCTCCCACGCACTTTCCATGCCTGCCGACCAATGAATATCATCGAAAACAAATATACTATTTTCGTTTGATAGTGGAATACATAAATCAAAATACCTTAAAGTAGGCTCTTTACGGTGATTACCATCGAAGAAAACAAAATCAAGTTTACCAATTTTCTTTAACACTTTATTTAATATTGAATCAAAATTTCCAACACTTATATCAATGTTGTTCAATCCTAATTTAGCAAATGATTCACTGGCGCGATTTGCAAGGTTTGCACATCCTTCCATTGTAATCATATTACTAGCCGGATATCCGCTTTTAATATAAGCAGTACTAATTCCGGCTGCTGTACCTAACTCCAGTATATTCTCAGGTTTGTAATACTTTGTAATCCTATATAATAGCTGTAATCTTGATTTGGTATGAGAACGTGTACGAACAATTTGCCCAAGCGATAATATTTTTGTGCTATATGTCTTACTACCTGAAGCTGCACCAAAATCAACTGTTTCAATCGAATCTCTACTTGCAGCAACTTCATTCCTATGCTCCCACAAAACACTATATTCTCTATATTCCTGCTTATCTCGTAATATGTTATTAATAAAATCGAAAACAAATTGTGAATGAATTCGATATCTGGTCTTGGCTCTAACCCAATATTTAATATACCTTACAATCAATAGTAACTTCTTCATATTTGTGCTTGTTTACTTAAATCAATAATTATTGATAGGCAATTTTATTAACATAGAAAACAACTCTGGTAGATTGTTCGCTCAAAGTGCGATTTTTTATTTTTTGGTACCCATAAATTAAAAAATAATCACCATACCAATTTACTATATGATTATTCTCATCTTGAGATATTCTATCCTGAGGAAATTTAGTGCCGATTTTCATTTTCGATCTATCAATATCTACCGGCCCCTCAATTGTTTGCGCAACAATATAACCATTATTAATATATGCTGAAGTTATATAATTATCATCCTTAAAAGCTACTGAATTTCGATTAGTAGAATATGTTAAAATATCCTCTATAACAAAATCATTATCCCACAATAAAACTCCATTTGACGAAAAACTAACAATTATAACATCATAAAATTCATACCCACTGAATATATTATATGTATATGGATATGGTCGTCCATAAAAATCATAATCCATTCGGGTTTCTTTTTTATAATAAGGTCTGTAAGCTTCAACTGACAATATAAACTCATTATCTGAAGATTTAATTAATAGGGGTTCAATAAGCATAAATGATGCAGAAACAAACTGTTTACCGCGTGAATATTGTGTAGTATCTTCGGGTAATTTTATAGTAGAAATATCCTGAAGTCTTATTGCACCTGCAATATTATTGAAGGCCATAAAGTCATAATATTTTAATATTTCCTGTTTGCCATCTTTTATTTTAAGAAAAAATAAGCCTACACTTTTTGCTTCCAAATCATCCTCAATATCTTTAAAAGATAATGTACGACCTGTTATGATATCATACGTACCAAATATGTAGAGTTCATTATTTTTTTGTGATAAAAAAGAAAACTTTCTAAAATACTTTATTGCTTCATTTCCTTTAATATCAATTTCTGAAAGTTTCTTACCATCTACAGAATATGTAAATAATTGATCAGTAATATACCTTCGATCTCTATTTTGCTTAATTGCAATATAAAATTTACTATTATTCTTATCAGCATATATAGCTTCAATAATTCCTGGAACACCTTCATCAATGTGGATCGGATTTACATCCCCATTATTAAGATTAATAAAAACGAGATCCGTAAAATGCTTTTTCAAATTTAAAGCAAGACAGGCAGTCTTACCAATAATATCAAACCCAGCCACCTCTGCCTTTAAAGGTATTGATCCTGCTATTGTGGCAAATGATTGCTTTTTTATATTATATGTTATAATCTCATAGTAGCCATATTCAAATTTCTCACTATTAATATTCTTAAATAAAAAGTATATATATCCATTATTACTTTGAGAAGATATAAACTCAATTTTATCATTAAGCGGGACAAACTTCAGCCAAATCTGTTTCAGGCTTGTATCAAATAAACCAAAGTACCATTTTCGTTTATTTTCCTTATTAACTTCTAAAGTTTCGTAGAAAATTAACATCCCATCATTACCAATTGTTTCAACATGAAATTGCTCAACATCTATATTCGACGGAACCTCAATACGCACTGCATCAAGATCTTGAGCAATACCAAATTGCACAATCATCAATAGCATGATTATTAGTATTTTTTTAACCATTATTCAAGCATGTTTATATTCTTGTTAAGAATATTAAAGTATAAAATTACAAAAAAAAAATCCTGTCAACTAATAAAGTTAACAGGATTTATGATTATAAATAAATTATCTAATCTATCTAACTGTTAATTTGCCAATAGATTTTATTCCGCTATTACTAATAGTTTCAACTATATATAATCCGCTACTTAATGCTTCAATATCAATTGAATTCTTTCCGGAAATTATTTTACTGTCAATCATTAGCTTACCTGAAATACTCATAATTTTAATAACTCCAGATTCATCTGAATTAACATTTATACTACCGGAAGCAGGATTTGGATAAATACTAAGTTTTTGGATGTTGTTGCTATTAATACCAGTATTTAGTACACCTAACACTTTTAAGTTATCAAGTTCCCAGGTTGCGCTTCCATCAGTAGTGCTTGTAAAAATAAAAGCAATATAAGTAGCAGCACTACTATAAGCAGAAATGTCAGCAGAACCGGCATCAATAAAATTCCAACCGCCTTCGTGCCAGATATAAGAATCTGAAATATCAGTCCATGTACCACTTGTACTTGGGTCACTGGAACCATCATAATCTGTTGAAATTTTAACAAATAAACCATCATTTGATTCATAATTACGTGCTTGCTCAAAACCAAATGTAATATCATTATACCCTGTAAGATCTAAAGCAGGTGATATTAACCAATCTTCATTTTCAAAAGAACCACCATCATATCCTGTCATTTTTGCACATCCAGGAGGATTTCCATAAGTATCAGCCCATTCCCAAACTTGATCACCAAACACATTGTAAGGAACCCATGTCCATGTACTTAACTCTGTATCAAAACCTTCTTCGTTAATTACTGTAATGTTTGATGTAGTTGCAATAGCTTCCGGAGCAGTTCCATCTGTTTTATAATTAATATTCTCGCCTGCATTTGTATAAGGATATATTGTAAAAGCATAAGCAGAATTAGCATTAAGTCCATTAAAAAGATAAGCACCAACACCGTTCAATACATTAACTGACACATTACCATCAGACCAATCCAAATCATTTTCTACTGGTACACCATCAACAGGGATATTAAAGCTTCTTGTTACTAACTCCTCCCCTAATACTAAATATCCAGAAGGAATCTGATCGCCGGTGGCATCTACCCAAGTAATACTAATACCTAGACCTGCTGCATTTGCGGCAAATTCTGTTGGGTAATTTGAAGGTTCAGGATCGAATGCCCCCCCAAATGATTGTCCGTTATTTTCTAACCCTGGAGTTTCAGTTGCTGGTGGTAACCATGAAAAATCAGAATAAATGAGACCGGAGCCTGTAAGTTGTAACGACTCACCAACCGGTGTAGAACCTTCTTCCATTACTCCAATATCAGTAGATGTAAGACCACTGGCAGGACCATCTGTAGCTGTTAATTCACCTTCATAACTCAAAAACTGCCCGGTAATTACGATTCCCTGATACACCAATGCTAAACCATCCGGAGCACCATTTTGAATACTTTCAGGATACCAATAATAAATAGTAAAGTCACCAACAGTGGCTCCAACAGTGAAATTATCAACAGATTGATTGTCATAAAATGCTCCATTATTGCCGTTGTAGAGGTACACTGCAAAATCTGATAATGCATAACTTCCCGGATTCTCTATAACTATTTCAAGAAATTCGCCTACATCACTACCATCATTATCATAATGGAGTTCATTAATCCAGGCATTCTGTGCTTGAATATTCAAGCTTCCGAGGAATAAAACTCCAAGGACTAAAACTAAGTTTTTGTAAAATTTTTTCATATGTGTAAGTTTTTAATTAATAATTATTAAATGAATTTAACAACAAACCAGACATGCACACTTAAATACACATATCTGATTTGTTGGGAATATTTTTAAAACTACTTAACAATAAGTTTCTTGACAATTAGGTTCTTTGTTGCAGCTTCATATAAGCGAACAAAATAC
>Ga0222693_100219_pt1 | contig 18200 bp, 10 predicted proteins | sample AntAcemetage1331_FD_179840 | JGI IMG/M metagenome (GOLD analysis project Ga0222693, IMG submission 179840) | Saline water microbial communities from Ace Lake, Antarctica - #1331 | ecosystem: Environmental > Aquatic > Non-marine Saline and Alkaline > Saline | place: Antarctica: Ace Lake... | reverse complement strand
CCCGACACCCTCGGTTACCCCGACGCCTTCAGTCACCCCGACGCCTTCAGTCACACCAACGCCATCAGTTATACCCACACCTTCGGTTACGCCGACCCCCTCTGTCACACCCACGCCATCAGTTACACCAACACCATCGGTGACCCCTACGCCATCGGTCACCCCGACGCCTTCAGTCACATCAACGCCATCAGTTACACCCACACCTTCGGTTACGCCGACCCCCTCTGTCACACCCACGCCATCGGTCACGCCAACGCCATCTGTGACGCCTACACCGTCAGTAACTCCTACACCATCGATCACGCCAACGCCATCGGTTACTCCTACACCCTCGGTCACTCCGACTCCGTCAGTAACGCCGACGCCTTCGGTTACGCCCACGTCAAGCGTAACGCCGTCTCCGACCCCATCGTCGACACCTACGGCGACTCCCTCGATAACGCCGACACCCGATTATTGCGCTATGCCCCTGCAGCTTGCCGATCTGGAAGGCGTGTGGCTGGCCCAGACGCGGTCGTCAATAGCCGACGGATGGTATTATCAGGTGGTCAAAGCCGATCCACTTTCGGCGGTCTATGGTGATATCTACGATAACGCCAACAGCTTCAGCGACCAGTCGTCTTATCCCTCCTATCCGGCGGCGCTGCGGATAACGCGGGCGAGCGAGGATATCGATATCCGGACGGGAGATTACCTGGAGTTGACCTATGACGGTTCACAGACTCTCTATGTCTATCCCCCACCGGTTTCCGGCAACATCGACGTCTATTATTATATCGGTCTCGATGGGAGTACCTATACCGACCTCGAACTTTGCGATCCGGCCAAGCTGGTCCCGACTCCCACACCGTCTTCGACGCCGAGCGTGACTCCTACTCCGTCGGTCACGTCGTCTCCGACGCCGTCTTCGACTCCGTCGTCGACGCCTACGGTGACTCCGTCACTTTCGGCAACTCCCTCGATCACGCCGACGCCCTCGGTTACACCCACGCCCACCGTAACGCCAACTCCTTCGACGGTTCCGACTTCAAGCGTGACACCGACACCGGAGGGATTTCTTACGCCCACTCCCACCCCCACGACTACGCCCAGTATAACTCCGACGCCCTCGGTTACTCCGACGCCGACGTTCACGCCGACACCCACTTCCACGCCCACCCCCACGTCCACGCCCACGCCCACTTCCACCCCTCTTCCTCCGCCCTCGGCGCCGACTGGGTTCAGGGCGTTTGCCGGGGCCGATAATATCAAGTTATCCTGGGATCCCAACCCCGAGTTCTATTGTGATGGTTATAATATGTACCGTTCAGCTTCCGCCGGAGGGGAGTATGTCGGGATCAATGACCGGATGATCAACAATACCTGGTATCGGGATACCGATCTGCTCTTGAACCAGACCTGGTATTACCGGGTTTCCGCGATTAATCTCGATGGATTGGAGAGTGCTCTTAGTGGTTATGTCTCGGCAACAACGGGTCAGATTGTGGCCTTGATGTCCGATTACCGGGGTAAACCGGATAGCGTGGTCACCCTGCTGATCAACGCGGAGAACGCCAATGGCATAGCCACTACCGGCCTGGGCGCCGCTTACGGACTGGATGTGGAGTTTACCTATGATACGGAGATCCTGACTCCGCTGGTTCAGTGGGATCCGGCTACCGAGGTGGAGACCGTGGAAAAAACCGTTCTGACCCGGGACCTGATTGTCAGCACCAACAGTCCGACCGCGGCCGGGCAGATCAATATTGTCGGATACAGTACCCAGACCCAGGGGATTATCCTGGTAGGTGAAGGCCATCTCTTTGACGTCAAATTCCATGTCTCCGAATTCGCGAGCCCGGGCGATCCGGCTCTTCATACTTTCACCGATGTCACCTTCCGGGATTTCAACCAGCAGACTCTCCCGGTAGATTTTACCGATACCGCTACTTTCACCGTGGCTTCCACCTACCTCCGGGGCGACCTGACCGGTGATGGGGTGGTAGACGATGATGATGTTGCGATGGCTTTGATGATTGCTGTCGGGATGATAACGCCTACTTCAAACCAGTTGATAGCCGGAGATCTCAACGGGGACGGAGTGATTGACTCCGCCGACATCACTCTCATTTCAAGACTGATAAAGGGCTTGCCGGTGAACCCCGGGGGTTCCAGGACCGGGAAAAGCCAGACGGATTCTTACAACCTTACGGTTGGCGATGGTACCGGTTATCCGGCGGATCCGGTTCGGGTACCGATCCGGGTTAACCAGGCTTCCGGTTTTTCCGGGGTTGACCTGCGGCTTGATTTTGATCCATCGGTTCTCACGGACTTTACCGCGTATACAACTCCCCTGACCGGTGACTTCGAACTCACCTACTACTACCAGGTTGACTCGGGCTGGATAAATATCGCCCTGTCCCGAAGCAATAATTTAACTGAAGAAGATCCCGGGGATTTAGTGGAGATTGGATTCCAGGTTCAGAGTGGGGCTCGGCCGGGAATGACCAGTGTTTTGCACCTGGCCCATAAAAAGCTGAGCGGTCAGTTCGGGGGAGATAAGAGCTGGGAGTTCGACGTGACTTCTCAGGATGGCCTTTTTCAGGTAGTTGGGACTCCCCTGCCGACACCAACCTCAACCCTGATGCCCACGGCGACGCCAATTCCGACTCCGAGCGTTACACCGATGGCTACAGCTACTCCTACTTCATCGGTGGCCCCGACTGCTACACCAACCGTGTCACCTACTCAAATCCCGATTAAGCTGGTCAAGACGGTGGGCACTGCCCCGGATGGGGATATCTATATAGCCCGGATCGGTGAGGCGGTTACTTTCTACTACCGGGTGGTCAATACCGGAACGGGAGAACTGGAGACAATCACGATTACCGACGACAATGGAACTCCATATGACGCCGGTGATGATTTTATTGTGGGAGTAATAGTTGGACCGGTTACCCCGGGGGCGGAATTTACTCTCCTGACAACGCGCCAGATCGGGATTCAGTATCTTAATACCGCCTGGGCGCGGTCGACTGTGGCCGGTCTGCCGGTCTCGGCCTCCGACGACGCAATGGTTGAAACCTGGATGGTAACCGCGGGGAATGACTACAACGGGGATGGAACCGCTTATTCCGGGACCTGGGACTTTGGAAGCGGGAGATGGGTATTGAAGCGGGCTGAAGGAGAACTCCCCGAAGTGGCCTATTTCGGGACTTCCAGAGACATCATCGCCTCGGGCGACTACAACGGAGACGGGACAACCGATCTGGCGATCTTTCGTCCGGCGACCGGTCTCTGGGCGGCCCGGTCCGTGACCCGGCTCTATTATGGCAGGGGGGACGACATCCCGATTCCGGGTGACTACGACGGGGACGGGCTGGCCGATCCGGGAATCTACCGGGGGGCAACCGGACTCTGGGCGATCAGGGGAGTAAGTCGGTTCTACTATGGGACCGAAAGGGATCTTCCGGTTCCAGGTGATTATGATGGAAATGGAACCGCGCTTCCGGCGATTTTTCGCCCGAGGGTTAATCTCTGGGCGGTTCGGGGATTGACTCGCTTTTATTTCGGGGCTTATGGGGATTATCCGGTCATGGCAGATTATGATGGGGACGGGGTCAGGGAGATCGGGATCTTTCGCCCGCCGGTTGGATTATGGGCAATACACAGTTTTACTCGATTCTATTTCGGGATGGTTAATGATATTCCCCAACCGGCCGACTACCGGGGCGATGGGACTTCCGGAACCGCGATCTACCGCCCTGCTTCCGGTCTCTGGGCAATCCGTGAACTTACCCGCCAGTACTGGGGCGGCCTGAATAATATCCCGGTTAATTAGTTACGAAGCTATGTTCAAAAACACCACCAAGATCTTCCTCTCCTGGTCACTATTATTGCTTGCGGGGTTTCTCCTTCTCATCTATTCCCAATTGTCCGTGCTGGCAGAACCTCTTCAAGAAACGGGTGTTATTTTTCTGGAGGTAGAAGCCGGGAAGGTGACGCTGCGGGCCAGGGATGCCGACCTGGAAGAACTCCTTCAGCAGTTGGCCCGTCGAGCCGGGTTTGAACTATTCATCTATGAAGATATACGGAAGAAGGTGACGATTGATATCAGGGATCTCTCCCTGGAAGAGGCATTGAAGATACTACTTCCGAATTATGGTTTTCTTTTTCGGCGAACGCCGGAGGGAGATCTTGCGCTCCGAGCGGTTGCGGTTGTTCGAAGTCGTAAGGGCAGTGGAGAATTCAGCGGGGGATTTGTCCAGGACTCACTCGGCCAGCTTGCCTATGGTGACGGCCCGGGGGAGATTGGCCGGGTCAATATCCCTGGCGTGGAGCGGCAGGGGCCGAAGTCTTTCGCGGTCAGCGGCGCGGGAGATATGTATATCTGTGATACGATCAACGGAAGGGTCCAGGTTTATGGTGCGGAAGGTAAGCTGAAACGTATAATCTCTTCCGGGGGCCATCCCTCGGATATAGCCGTCAGCGAATCAGGTGAGACCTTTCTTCTGAATGAAGAGAAAGGCAGTATCTTCCGTTATGGCCATAAAGGAGAGCGTTTGGGCGACATCACGGTCCCCCGAGCTCTTTTGAACGCGGTAGAATCGTTCCGGACTTTTGAGAATAGTATCCTTCTCCGGACCCGGGACGGGGAAGAGTACGAGATCGATCCAGGTAGAGGCGGTAAAGATGGATATATAAAAGGTCCTTTTCGGGGGAGCAGGATCACCCCGGATCTGTCATGTTTGGTCCGAAAAGTCTCCGGGAGCGCTGCAGAGGTGACGATAATCGACCGGGGAGGGGAGGTGCTGGATACGATCCCGGTCCCGATTGAACGTCTGGCATCGATAGTCTTCCTGGAGAGTGATGAGGAGATGAATCTTTTCCTCCAGATAGAGCAGATTCGTTCGGATGGTCCCGGGGTCGATCTCGGCGTTCTTAAGCTGAATCCCGCCGGTATTCTGCTGAATTCAATCGATTATATCCCTAATCCTTACGCGAACTGGACCGTGCGATTATTGCAGGTTAATAGTAAGGGTGATATCTATCAGATGCTCCCCGGGCCGGAAGCGGTGGAGTTGAACCGTTGGAGTTGCGCCCCCGGCCCGGAGAAAAATGAATGATCCCCTCAATTCCCCCGATTATTTCTTTTATCACCCTCTTTTTTGATTTATTTCTTGACAAAAGGCATAAACAGCTTGGAGGCAAAGAATGCGCCGTAATACTGAAGCAGCAATTTGTTACACTTCATCGAAGCAGTCCTGCCGGCAGTGTGAACAGCAAAAAGGCCCCGATCCAGATGGATTATACTTGTCTTTGTGAAGTAAACATGACCACAAGCAGATTATAAGGATTATTCCGAATGCCAGAGAAGGTTGGCGGGGATCGGGCCTTCTCCCTCTCCGGGAGGAGCCCATCGGACTTTCATGACCGCTCCCCAGGCGCTGTCGAAGTACTTGACTCTGATCTGGTGGAATCCCTTATCCAGCTGGATAGTGTTTGATTCGTATTTTATCCCATGAGTGCCACCGTTATTAACTACCAGCTGATCGTCAATAAAGATCCAGGAACCGTCATCCGATTCGGTGGCGAAGAGATATTGTCCGGTCCGGGGGATCTCGATCAATCCCTCCCAGATGATGCTGAAGGGTGAGGTAATATTCAACCCGGCTTTCTTCTCGTCCTCATTGTCGTAGTGAAAGTCAAATGGGTTCTGGATCTTGGTGGTATTGGGCTTTCCGACCGGGTTGATCTTCTTGAAATACTTTGCTCTCAATCCCTGTTTTAACGAACCTTTCTCAACCTTCACCGGCTCGGTTCCTTTTATCTCTTCCTCCGGCTTCTTACCCCGGTGGAGGCGGGTGTAGAGATAGAGGTCCAGGCCGGGTCGGACGCTGTATAGTTCCGAATAGTAGGTGTCTTTCAGAGTTTTTTCCAGATCATCCTGGATCTTGGTCCGTCCCAGGACGATCGGAGCGTCGGAATCGTCGATTATCTTTCCCCAGTAACCCACGTGCTTGTATTTTCTCAGATACCACTGAAGCGGCCAGTACTCATCGGAAACGATCTTAATCTCGGTATCATATCCCTGGGCCTTACTATGGGCAAAATCCTCCAGCCGTTCCATCAAGTCGTTGATATCCCGCCGGGTCTGGGAATAGACAATCTGGTGGGAGTCATCGTCATACTCAATAAAATTTACCGTCCAGCTGATGCCCGATCCCCAGGCCAGGAGAACAACCGCTCCGACTGCTGCCGTTATAGTCACCAGGAGCGGAGAACCCCGGACCGAACGGTAAACATTATCCACGAAGAACCCAGCCAGCAGCAGCATGGGGAGGATAAAGTTCATGGCCAGCCAGGGTGTTTTATAGGGGATAAAGGAATAGATAAAGAGAAGCAATATCGCCCAGATGGCGGTGAAGAGCATAAAAGCATTGCGTCGTATGAAGGCAAAGGCAATGCCTCCCAGGCCGAAGGCGATGATGGGGAGCTCATAACGCCAGAGAAGTTTGAAGAAGTAGATGAAGGGTTTCTCATGGCCGGCCCCCTTGGTCCCGGTCTTTCTCCAGATCAAAAGGCTATCGATCAGGTCACTGGTGGTGCCTTTGATATTGGTGAAGAGGGAGGAGTAATAGATAACGATAATAAATATAAAGACCAATATGGCCAGCCAGACGACCTGATAATGTTCTTTCATCCATTTTCCGATAGCCGAGATGAGTCTTCGAGGAGCGAGTTCATTATTCTCCCGGGTGACGGAGAACCAGAAGTAGGTGCCGACCGCGGCCCAGAACCAGGCCGCCCCGGTCATGATATAGGTCTCCTTGTTCGTTATCACCCAGGCCCAGCAGGCGGCCATCAGGATGAAGTAGACCGGCCTCTTAGATTCCCAGAAACGGATTGCCCCGACAATCGTCCCCAGGGTAAAGAAGATCAAAAAAGTTTCATGGATGTTGGTTCGGGCGAAGAAGAGATTGGTAGGGGATATGGCCAGGAGAAAGCCCGCTGTCACCACTCCCACCCTCCCGATCTTTCTCCGGAGCGGCCAGAGCATGGCTATGCTCAGTGCCCCGAATAGCGCAACCATGCAGCGGAGGGAGAAGATACTTTCGTGGATCGAGAGCGGGATAATATCGGTTAAAAACAGAAAAGGGCCATGATAGTTCTCCGGGTCGTATTTCCACCCGGTTGGGAAATCAGCTTTCAGGTTGAGTAAAAACCAGGAGTTGACTCCCTCGTCATGGTGGAGCGGTTTCAGTTCCAGGTCATAAAAACGCAGGAAAGCTCCCAGGCAGAAAGCCACCAGGAAGAGAATAGTGATAATATTCTTAGCCCGATCCCCCAGGATAAATACCGGTCTGGCCGGAAGAGGAGGCTGTTTTTGGTTTTTTCGTTTTTTAGCCATAGAATTTAGTATCGTAGCTTTTTAACATAGATGATTAACAATAATTATATAGCTCCACCAACCTCGGCCCCTTTGCAGTCCACTAATTGCACGAATTTCCACGAATTGTTTCCCCCGCCGCGCCCCCTTTTAAGAACTACTAATTTCGCGAATTACGCGAATTTGAAATGCCGTTGAACAGCCTGCCCGCCATAGTGCTTGCATCCCGAACTTGATTCGGGGCTTTAGCGACGGCTGGTTGAGTGTTCAGCTTTTATGTTCTTCCCTTCATCCCAAATACTTTCAACCCCGCCTTCGCCTTGCGCTTGAATTCTCCCCAAGATCTCACCCGGAGCATCTTTTTTACAATGTAAGTGGGGCGAGTATAGAACTTCTTATAGGCGAATATCAACAATTCTTGCAGTTCCCGGTCGGTAAAGTTCTCATTCCAGTAAGGCGGCTTGAAATCCGGGGTGGGATTTTTCGCGAACTCACGCCAGTGATCTGCTGTAAATACTCCTTCTTTCAGCCCCTGGGTGTAGATCTCGGTCGCGGGGAAAGGACAGAGGATTGTAATATGAACAAAATCGGGATTTAATTCCAGTGCGAAGTCTATGGTCCGCATAATATCATCCCGGGTCTCGGTCGGCGAGCCGATCATGAAGTAAGCCAGGGTCTCGATTCCCAGTTTTTTCGTCATCGATATCGTATCTCTGACCTGATCCAGCGTGATCCCCTTATTCAGTACTTTGAGAATCTTTTCCGTGCCTGCTTCCACGCCGTAGTGAATCCTTTCGCAGTGGGCGTCCTTCAGCCTCCTTAAAAGCTCTTCATCCACGCAGTCCACCCGGGCCCGGATATCCCAGCCGATATTCAGGTTTCGTTTAATAATCTCGTCGCAGACCGCCAGGGCTCGCTCCCGATTGACGGTAAATGTATCATCATAGATGAGAAACTCATTGATCCCGATCTCGACGCATTCCTCCATCTCATCAACCACGTTTTCAGCGGATCGATAGCGGAACTGTTTCCCCAGATGGGGCCGGGCGCAGAAAGAGCAGCGGAAGGGGCACCCCCGGCTGGTAAACATGGTGGTGATCGGCTGTCGTTTGGCCATCACCGAGCTGTAATTCTTATAGGGTGAGAGCCGGCGGGCCGGGAAGGAGAGAGTGTCCAGGTTCTGGCATAAAGGCGGGATGGGATTGCTTTGCACCCGGTTATTATCAAGATATGTCAATCCGGGGACCTGATTAAGAGGGCGATGATTTTCAAGTGCATCAAGCAGGACGGTAAAACTCTCCTCGCCCTCGCCGCTGATTACGAAGTCGAAATCCGGGAGGTTTATCGTCTCGATCGGATAGAGAAACGCGTGAACCCCGCCCATGACTATGGGGATTTCCGGGAGGTTCTCTTTCACCAGTCGGGCGGTCTTTATCACATCGAGGATGGTGAAGGTCATGGCGGTCAACCCGATCAGATCGGGGCGGGCCATTAGAATTCGATCTTTTAACTCCGCGTAGGATAGTTCCTCCACCTGGGCGTCGATGACCTCGACCTGGTGAGAAGAATGATCCTGGAGGAAACCGGCTAGGTAGAGCAGCCCCAGGGGGGGGTTATACCCCCGTGCTTCATCGATCAGGGCCGGGTTATTCCCCACCAGTTCGTTTTCCCGGGGAGGATTAATCAGGAGTACTTTCATCTTAAAGTTATATTTTAACCGCTAATCTCGCGAATCTTCACTAATCTATAAAGAGAAGAACTGCGAATTTCGCGCATCACACGAATTTAGTGTTGTTTAATTTATTCGATCCGTCAATTATCCGGCGGATGGCTTCAGACGATAAATTTCGAATCAGCGAGTTAGACGGTCTTCAACGATCTTTAACGTCTATTTTTTTCAACGTTTTTATTTTTTAACGTTAGTGCTGAAGGCACTTATCTATTCGTTCGTTTATCCACCAGGTCGGCGATCAGTCCCAGTGCCAGGATCTGAACCGCAGTCATGATGATCACGATAACGGTGATGTCCATAACCTGGGGGGTGAAGAACTTAGAGTAGATAAATACCAGAACCGCCATGAGAAAGAGGATAAGGCTGAAGGGGACAAATATCTTTAAGGGGTTAAAGTAAAGGCTGGTCCGCAGGATCAGATTAAGGAGGTTGAAGGTATCCTGGATCGGCCGGAACTTGGACTTTCCTGTGCGCTTATTGTAGTTGATGGGAATATATTTAACCCGGTAATTGTTGCTTAAGAGAGCCACGGTAATTGTGGTGGTAAATGAAAAACCGTTGGGGAGGATATTGAAGAATTTCAAGGCAAGCCTCTTTTTGAAGATCCTCAAGCCTGAGTTGAGATCCGAGATTTTCATCCCTACTAGGTAATCGGCCATCTTCCGGAGGAGCCACTTGGGGAACCTCCGGTGAGGGGGGATGGCGACACTGCCGCCGGTCCGGGATCCCACCACCATATCGTAATCGGCGGCATCTGTCAGCAGGGCCGGGATGCAATCCTGGGGGTAGGTTCCATCCGCGTCCAGGATCAGAATATCGTCGTATTGGGCCTGCTTGATCCCGTCCTTCAGGGAGGCGCCGTATCCCCGGTTTACCGGGTGATCCAGGAGGACAACATCCAGATCTTTCAGGATCTCTCCGGTTCGGTCGGTGGATCCGTCGTTCACCACGATAATTTCAAAAGTTATATCGAGTTTATTGAGGATCGCGATGAGTTCAGATACAACCTCCGTGATCCCCGATTCCTCGTTATAAGCGGGAATTATTGCCGAAATAGTCTTCATATCTTGGTATGCTATTAAATAAACATTTTCTGCACAACAAAAAATATACCAATTATATGGAACCCAATGGGATAAACTATGCGAGGTGAGCACACGCTCTATCGTTTATCGGTGTAGACTACGCTGGAAATATCGGAAGTAACGTATTCGGTATATCTAATCTCCTTTCTATTTTTTTTATATTTTATCCAGAAAGATACCATGGAATAATCCGGAGTGCCAGCCTTCACTTTCATTTTGACAAATGCTCCTACACACGGGTATTGTACATGTTACGCTTCAGAAAATGCCCATATCCGCTTGCATGAGATCAGGAGTTTTGATTATTCATTATACAATAACTGCATGGTAGAAATGCATAGAATCGGCTTTAAAAAAATACTCCTCTTTCTGGCCAGGTTCAAGAGCGGAATTATGATCCTGGCCGTGTTTATGGTTGGGGTGATTCTCATGTTTTACCGGATTGACCGATACCCCTTGTCGATGGGCATATATGAAGGTATAACCGGCCTCTCGGCTATGAAGGTTATGGAAGGAGAGAGCGAGCATATCACGGCGATCTGGGAGAAACCGATCAGGAAACAAAGGGGCGGGGGTGCCGGCGTGGCCAGTTGTGAGTTCAACCCCCTATTAGTTTGCCCTACGTCGCTTTTCTTTACGCTTTTTGGTCAGGATCGGCACCATATTATCCTGAGATTGACATCGATCATCTACGGGCTTCTCTCTATCCTGGGATTGTATCTCCTAGCCCGGAAGCTTTTTGGATCCATGGTTGGGCTTACCGCGGCATTTATTCTGGCCACGTCGACTTGGGCTTTGACCTACAGCCGGGTGGCCGTCGATCTCAGCCAGGTCGTCTTTCTTTCCCTATTCTGCCTCTGCCTGTATCTTGTTTTGAAGCCGTCGCATTCCGTCGGCTTTCTTCTCCTGGGCGGCGTCACGTCGCTCTCAACCTATGGATATGTCGCTGCCAGGATTATCTTCCCCCTCCTCGTACTTGATATGGTTCTCTCTATGGTTGTTAAGAGAGGATATGCCAGGTCACATTGGCAGTCTCTTATCCTGCTGCTGGCAGGGTTCTGGCTTGGTTTATTGCTCCAGGGAGCTCATCTACCGGATTTCTTCCAGACGAACGTTCCCACGAGTTTCGGCACCTGGCATGAGCAGGCCTTGGCGCCTTTCTGGCAGGGGACGACAGAGAATCTCGCCGCGCTCTACAACCGCTTTTTCCGTGAATGGAGTTGGAATACGGCGATTGTTACCGAGCGCGGAGCGAGCCTCGACCCGGTCACGGGAATCTGTTTTGCCGTGGGAGCTCTCTGGTCTTTTGTTAAGATAAAGACTCATGGGTATCGTTTGCTCATTCTCTGGGGCATCGCTGCGTTTCTTCCCTGCGTCATCTCCACCAATGCGGAATATCGGCGGGCTATTCTTGCCGCCCCCGCCGTCTATATCCTGGCCGCGGTGGGTATTTACCGGATCTTCAGCCTCCCGGCCTTGCTGATAAGAAACCGTTGGGGGACGATTATTAAAAAGGGAGGAATTGTCGCGGTGGTCTTGGTGATTGCGTATTTAAATCTTGATCATTATTTTGGGCTTTATCGCAAAGCCGAGAATGATCCCGGTAATGCATACGCGATATGGCGTGAACAGCGGGCCCGGCTCATGAAATTGATGGATGGGGGGAAGGTTTACACTGATATTTTTCGCTCTGATTATGGGTGGCCGCAGACTATCGAGTACGAGGCGCGTAGCCGAGGATACAGGGATCGGTATATCCTCCTGGACTCGGGAAGAGCGAAGAGAAAATTTTCCGCCGACGATGATGCTCATGCCCTCTATCTCATCCGGGAAGGAATTACTCTGAAAAAGGAAACGGTCAATTGAATTGATCGGAAATCTATCTTGATGTACTCGGGAAGAGCATTAACCGTGGTCTCTTCCTCCCGATATTCTACACCTTCCTTTTTGCTTCTAAGTAAATTTTAGTGTATATTTCCAGGATCTGGCAATAATATGGTCAGCTTGATTACTGGAATAATTAGTGTCTGACCGAAAACTTCGAAGAGTACAGTAATGAAATTTTGCGATAGTGAAGATATGATCGGATTGACTCAGGATTATGAGAAGACCTCCGGGGCGATTGACCGGACTCCCGGGGAATCAATAAACGAGCCCGCTATTCTCGACGGCAGTTCTCAAAAAGAAATATCAACTCCCGGTCGGTCAGAAAAAACAAGTCTCATTCAAGTCATCTTCTCCCACCTGCTGATCGCGGTTATTGCTCTTTTCTTCTTCTTTGTCTACGCCAACACTTTCCGGGGACATCCGATTTATCGGCAGACCCACGGTCCTTTTAACTTTGAGTGCGGTATTTACCGGTCATACGCTGAAGGCAGGTATGATATTTTCAAGACCGACGATAATAAGCTGATCAAACATCTCCTCTGCGCGATACTCTATCCGGTACTGAATCAGGCTGTATTCAAACATTTAGGGATATCGGACGCTCCTCTGGTCTGCTCCGGTCTGGGAAGCGCCACAATTGCTCTCTTCGGCATCTGGCTGTATTGGCGGACCAGGGGATCACCACTGGTGTTTCTGATGATGCTTCTTCTGGGCTTTTCTTTCAATACCTGGTATGTATCTTCGGTCTGGGAATCGAGAGCTTTTATCATGCTGGGCGCCATGGTCTTGCTGTGGGCCATCGATCTGCTTATCCGTAAACCCCGAATCCTTACGCTGCTCTTTGCCATACTGGCAATGGTTTTTTCCATTCTGATTACCATAGGGAACGCTTATCTGCTTCCGTTGATTCCCTTTGCCCTTTTATTCAGAGTCAGACGAATCGGATTAAGGAAACTAATGGGATGGTCTTTATTGTACTTGGCGGCGGTGACAATAATTGTCGCGGCGACATATCAAATCATGGGAGCGAGAGTGAACCCGAATTTAAAACTCCATAAACTAATAGAACTCTCCCGGCATGAGGAGAAGACGATCAAGGCTAGCCCGGCCCGTCTGAATTGGTCTAACTACCGGAACGTCAGCCTTCAGTCCCTGGTCTATTCAGTGGGAGGACTCTATCTCCCCTCTGGTGACCGGATGTGTGACCGGGAATGGGTGAACGAAAGAGCTTATCAGGCCTATATTTACTATATCCCCGGGATAGCGTTTGTGCTTATCTCATCGGTACTCATTATGGTGACGGTTGTGATATTCTTCCGGAAATTACTCTGGTTGAAAGAGCCTGTCCTCTGGGTGATTATTCTCTGGATGTTTCTTTATATCACCTTCTTTGTCTACTTTAACCCCTGGGCCGGATCGGTCTACGCCGCCGAACTTCAGCCTGTTCTCTGGGCTTTTTTCGCGGTGACTTTATCGTACTCCCGCTCATGGAGGCTTGCCTTGATTCCATTATTCCTGGCGCTTATTCTGGCCTGGAACAATTATACCGTGATTCGGTTTTTTCGGTACTATTACGGAGATGAAACAGAGAAGGCTGAAATCTCCCGATCTCTTCTCTCAAAACCGGATACACCTCTATTCCGTCCGGGGGGGGTGTAGGTATTAAAATCCGATCCCCCGGTTCTCATTACCTGTAAATCGAAGCATGTATAGACCTCTTTCCCCAAAACCTTTCGTTCAGCGGTACCGAGGTCTTGGCAATTAGAATTGACTTTGATGGATAAGGTGTTATATTTTAAGTCAAGTGACTGCTTCGGAATTTGAATAAATGTTATAACAAAGGTAGCCGAAGGCTTTAGCCTGCGTTTTATTGCGTACCCTGAAGGGTGCGCCTACAAAAAGTTAGCGCGAAGAGCTAAGTTTTTGCTTCGAATTATCCCCCGAAATACTTCGGGGTCCCGGTTGGTTGAATAATAAATATCGGGACCGAAATCCTTCGGTATCCCGAGTTGTTTAATATTAAGTATCGGGGCAATAATCTTATTTTTGCGCAGCAAAAATGTTTGATAAAAGCAAAACTTATAATAATAAAAGGTGTCGAACTATGAAAAATTCATTTTTTAATAGGAAGTTCTATCTGGTTATTAGTTTCTTTCCGATACTTGTATTCACCGTTTTATCAAGTCTCTCCCCGGCAACCGCAGAAGTTATTGAGGATGGGATAATCCCGGTATCATCAGGGATAAGTTTGACTATCTTTGAAAGGACTGGAGAGGTTAATTCGATGACTTTCCCGGTGGCTTCTCTGCTGAATTCCGGGGCGGAGTTTGTAACCCGGGCCGGAGAAAAGTACACTTTAACTTCAGACGGAACTTTTTTGACGGTTCATTGCTACTATGATAAGCAAGGGGTATTGGGCGCCGGGGCGGAAGAGATTGTGGAGCCGGCAGAAGGGCTGATATCACCACTTCCTTTTGATTCCCTGTTAGGTTATCAGGCAGGAAACAATATCGTTGCCGTTAGACTGGACGGCCTTCCGGAATTCCCGGGTCGAGTCTGGGCCTCGTTCATCGTTGACTGTAAGTTAGGGAGAGAGGGGATTGCTGAGACGAGATTTAACCTTCTGGGAGATATATTAAATCGCGGCCCCTACGGCCGGCAGCTTTATACCACCTTTCTCGGCAAGGAACACAGTGAAATTATTCTTGGTTTTTCTCCTCTTTATGAAGCGCCGGTGGAGGCAACAATCGAAGTGGAGCCTAACCCATTAAACCTGGACGGTGAATGGAATTATTTAGAGGTACATATTGAGTTGCCGGAAGGGCACGAACCGGGAGATATCGATTTTTCCACCATAAAGATTTCAAAAGCCGGCAACAGCGAGGTTGATATAACTTCTCTAAATTGGTCTCAGGAGATAGGGGATTATAATGATAACGGCATCTCCGACGCGACAGTTAAGTTTGATAGGTATGAGATAAATGAAATTTTAACCTCCGAGAGTATTATATTGATTGTTACCGGTAATCTTAGCGGAGGAACTTCCTGGCGAGGAGCCCAGTGGATAATTATAGAAAAGAAGTAGGTTCGACGCTATTTTTATGTTCTGAAGATCGAATCGGCGTTATAAATTACCCTTAATTCTGATTCAATGCTTGCCCATTCTTATTTTTGCGGAGCAAAAATAAGAGGTTCTCAGTCAAATTGTGTGGGTATCAACATATATTATTTACCACTAAGAACACGAAGGAAAATACTCACATAGATTGGAACCGATCCGGTAAATCAACCCCGGTTTGATTCCTTTTGAGGTGTTGATTGATACAAGTGATCACAGTACAACCCACTATATTAAATGTGGAGAGGATCTATTGACGCATACTATATAGGCCAGGCGATTTACTATTCCCATTTCCTTCGTGTTCTTCGTGGTTTAAATTGGCCTTTTCCCCCACACAAAACGACTGAGAACCATTTTTTTAAATCGTTCTGACTGCAATAGTCCTGTCTATAAATCATTTTGTTTAAAAGTCCTGTCTGCGATCATCCTGTCTTATTCTTCCAAGAATAATGAAACCGCCCGGCGCCGGTTGAATTTATCCTTGAATTCCTCAATCCGTCCCCGTCCGAATCTTCGCTGGAGTTCTTCCAGATCGGAACGAAATACTTTTCCGGGGGAGCAGAGCAGGGCGGCTGGCAGCCGGGATGAGATATCTTCCCATTTTAAGTTTCTTATCTGCTCGGGGCTGACATACTTGAAGCCCCGGCTCCCGGCCCCCTTGGTTTCGTAAAGAATGAAGCTGATTGTTTTTCGGCTCAGACCACTGATCGGGACCAGGTAGAGATAGTAATCGTTGATCAGGTCTTTAGCGTACTCATCATAGAATCTCTCTTCTTCCCACCGCCCGGCCGGTTCGTTACTGTCGAAATACACCAGGGAGTTATCTGCTCCAACCGCGAGAAGGATAGCGACAATCGGTACTGCCGCCAGACCGGTCCCGATTCTCCCCCCCAGTTTCCCGGATTGTCTTAACAACTGAGAGAGTGGAATTGCCGCCAGGCAATAGATAAACGGCCAGGCAACCATCAACCGCCTGACCATCACCGGGGGGCGGGAGAGGAGATTGGGGATTAAGAAAGCGGCGGTAAAGAAGAGGAGGAGCCGGTAGTTCGCCTTCTTAATTCGGGAGAGGCTGAAGGCGATTCCCAGCAGAAATAGCGGCGGGATGAGCGGATTGAAGTAGAGATTTCCCCGGGGCCAGGGATTGTAGTTAAAATTCCGGCTAATGAAGAAACTATGAATAAGTTTCTCCAGGTTTTCTTGAACGAGGGGAATACCCCGAATATAATCCGCCTGGTTGGTATGTCGGTGATCCCGGGTCCGATGCCAGACCGACTCATATCCGGCAAACTTCGGCGCCATTACGTCCCAGGCGGGGATATTTAGTGTGGTCATAAGGATGATTACCGTGAGAACCAGGAGGATGATTCCCGCCAGGTTGCGGAGGAACCATCTCCGTTTGAAGATGCCGTAGCAGACAATCAGGAACCCGGCGAGGAGGACAGGGTATTTGGCCGGAGAGTAGAAATATCCCGCGAAAGAGATGGCTATCCCCAGAAGAATATAAGAGAGTAATTTTTTTCGAATGATCGCGCGCAGAAGGAGATAGACTACCAGGAGGCTAACCGCCTGGGTGGAGATCAAGAGAAGTCCGGTTCGGCTGTAGTTGATATGGAGAGGAGATATAGCCAGCAGAAATACCGTAATTAAAGCTAATCTCCGGCTGAAGAGAGTGGATACGATTCCGTAGGTGAGAAGAAGGGCGAAGATTCCCCAGGTTACCGCTACCATCTTCAGAGTTAACAATGTCGCACCGAATAACTGGAAGAAAAGAGCCACATAATAGACATAAACCGGGGAATAGTTGAGATGGCCCAATCCTCTCCAGATGGTTGATGTCCAGAAATTGACATTGTGGTGTCCGGAGAGAACCGTAAGCGCCTCCCGTCCGTAATCGGATTCGTAGTGGTCGAAACGATAGGGTATATCTTCCAGAGCGTAGCTTCTAAGGAAAAATCCCAGCAGGATAATCAGGGCGAGGATAATGGCTGCTGTTATCCAATTAATCTGGACAAATTTTTTCTCCCTATCAATCAGGCCGCTGCTCCAGCCATAGAGGAAGGAGATCCCCAGAAAAAAGTAGGCCTGTCCCATTACCCCTCGGCTGAGAGATAATCCTCCGAGTAAGGCGGTTCCCAGGGAGAATAGGAGGAGTATCAGAGGATAGGATTCATTTTTCTTGAAGATGGTTGTCAAAAGGGTGGTAACAAGAATCAGGGAGAGGAAGATGATGGTTATGGCTCGGGAGTGGAGCGGAAACCATCCGGAGATAAATCGACCCATGGCAATGGATGGAACTACTATGGCACCCATCACTTTTCCCGCCGGGAAAGTGAAAACTCCGGTACCGGAACCCATTAAGACCAGGATAATCAGACCGGTCAGGATGAAGATAATGGACTGAATCGCCTTCCTCCGATGCCAATTCTCCCGAAAAAATCCCTTCAGATGCAGACCCAAGAAGATAAATATCACCCCGGCAGCGCAGAGAATATAACGGACTATTGTGGGTAATATACCGGTCATGATATAGATTCTCCCCGCCGACGGCGGGGAGAATCTGGGGAATAGGGATTGGAGAATAGGGAGTGGTTCATCCAGTTCATATTGCCAGGTGTTATCATTTTAACATTATTCTGGAATATTGATTCAATGCTTGCCGGTATTATTTTTTCGCAGAAAAAATAAGATTGGTGAAGGCCGGTCCGGCGGAACGGGAGTTGCTTCCTTTTATGAGGTAGAAGAATCGTCCCTCAAGAGGATAATCTTTTCGGGGCCAGAGACCGTTTCCCCGGAATATGGCGGTATCGTTATCAGGAGGCCAGCTGTTTCCGACAAATAGTTGTTTTTCAGTAGTGGTAAATGTAAATGTACTCCATTCTCCCGCTTTTTTACCGGTAAGAAATTCAGACTCGACGACTTTTTTATCCGGCTTTCCGTCGCCATCGGTATCGGCATAGGCTATGATATTGAATCCCCCTTCCTCCCCCCCCGCGCCATGAC
>Ga0222693_100210_pt1 | contig 18626 bp, 15 predicted proteins | sample AntAcemetage1331_FD_179840 | JGI IMG/M metagenome (GOLD analysis project Ga0222693, IMG submission 179840) | Saline water microbial communities from Ace Lake, Antarctica - #1331 | ecosystem: Environmental > Aquatic > Non-marine Saline and Alkaline > Saline | place: Antarctica: Ace Lake... | reverse complement strand
TGGCCTTAAATTTGTCCGAAAAGGACCTTCTTTTATTTTTCATCTGCATCCTTTATAAATACCATTTTTGGATTACAGATTCCACTTAAGAGGGTGGTCCTAAAATTGGGGGTAACCGCAGAGTTGGAGCTGCGAGTGGAGGAGCGAACTGCCGAACTGCAAAAAAATAATGAAGAGTTACGCAACCAGGTAGAAAAGCGGCAAAATGCTGAATCCAAGGTGGAAACTTTAAGTGGTCTGCTGCCCCTATGCAGCTATTGTAAAAAAATCAGGGATGATAAAGGGTACTGGGAACAAGTTGATGTTTATATTCACAAGTATTCCGATGCCGATATCAGCCACAGTATCTGTCCTGAATGTGCGAAAAAACATTTTCCTGAAGATTATGAAGCAATGTATCCCAACAAAGATTGAACGGGAATCAATGTGTTCTGGATAAGACTAGCAGCACAAATGTTAGGTACTAATTTACTTGCTCACTCATAGTTGTCAATTCTACTATCCGCCTAAAATTACGAATGCTCAGTCGGTTGGGTCGGTTTTGTTTTCTGGACTCCGAGAATCAGGGGAAATCTCAACCTGTGCGGTATGGCTCCAAATCCAAGATTTGCTAAGAGATATCTTTCTATGCTGAAAGGCTCTTGGAGCGAACCTCGAGTTTATCGAGGTTCGCTCAGAAAATCCTAATCGTATAACTGGAATCGGAGTTCCAACTTTATTGCTACTACTGACTCAAGCAAACAGGTTATTATTTATCGAAAAAAACGACGATTTTTGCTTACGTATACGGTGAGAATTTACGAATTCTTAGCGCATAATGTGAGGCTACCCCTTTTATAGCGAGTCGCTTACAATTTTTTTCTCATTCTTCTTTTTTTCAATGACACAGTGTAAAGCTTCTTTCTTAGATAAAGTTGAGAAACATTTGTTGCAAGAAATACATGCCGCCTTAGTCCTGTCTCCGTCTGCCCATCTGCTGATAAGGTTTGGCTCTCTTATGAGAGGACGTGAAAGAGCAACGTAGTCGGCAAGCCCTGAAGCCACCACATCTTGCACAACATTAAAGGACAGAAAACCTCCCACAAGAATAAGAGGAATTCTTATCTCTTTTTTGAAGGTTTCTGCAGCCTTTCTGTAATAAACTTCCCTTTCTTCAGATTTTGATGTGCCGACTCTGGATGGAATGAGTTTCCCGGACTCAAATGTTCCACCGCTCATTTCGATAGCGTCCATTCCACGATCTTCAAGCATATGGGCCAACTCGATGGTTTCTTTAACGGTAATTCCATTTTCAAGAAAATCCTCAGAGTTGATCTTGGTCATTACCGGAAATGACTTGCCAACCCTTTGCCTGATTTCTTTGTAAACTTCGAGAAGTAATCTTGCCCGGTTCTCAAGGTTTCCACCGTAACTGTCACTTCTTTTATTATAATGGGGAGAGAGAAATTGGCTCAGCAAATAGCCGTGAGCTGCGTGGATCTGAGTTCCGTCAAATCCCGATTTCACTGCTCTTTCAGCTGCATCACCAAAAGCGATTACCGTTCTTTTGATGTCATCAGCTGTCATTGCGGAAGCTTTTTTAGCACCTGCTTCAAACACATCTGAAGGTCCGAGGGCTGTATATTCTTCTTTTCCTATTCCATGTTGTCCGGCATGACCAAGCTGCACGGCAATAACTCCACCATTTTCGTGAACGACCGAAGTAATTCGTTTTAGGCCGTCAATCATTGCATCGGAATAGATGCCCATCTGTCTTGGACCAGCCTGTGCTTCCCTTGCCACATGGCTGTGACCAGTAATAATAAGGCCGACCTCACCACGACTGAGTTCCTCCATATAACTGCATAACTGATCTTTTACAGTTCCATCAGGCTCTGCCATTGCCTCATAGGTTGCAGATCTTACAAATCGATTTTTTAGGTTCATTCCATTGATCGTTGTTTTTTCAAATAGACCAGTCATTTTTTTTCCTTTTGCAAAAATATTCAAACTGCGTAGAGATAAAGATAAGCTCTTTTATTCGAGATTATCCTCAATACGGTTTAGAGCACCTCATTCGCATTACAACAATTGAGGTGCTCTAAAATAGAGGTTCGCTCTATAGACTCTGTTCCAGGATTCTCTTGCTCAATTCCGGTGTGATATCGTTTTGTTCACCCAGGGAATTCATGCCATGAGCCTGCAACTGCGCAAGAAGATGCGGGATACTGTCTTTACCGATGCCATAATCAGACAAACGAGTTTTAACCTGCATCTGTTCAAAGAAATTACGGGTCTGCTCGATGGCCGCATCAATTCGCTGGTCACTATCACCTTCCTTAATTCCCCAGACACGCTCAGCATATTGGAGAAGTTTTTCTCTTTTGTTCTTTTTACATACGGTCAATAAATTAGGCAGGATCACGGCAAGGGTCTGGGCGTGGTCTAGGCCGTGAACAGCGGTTAATTCATGGCCAATCATGTGGGTGGCCCAGTCTTGTGGTACTCCCGCTCCGATCAGTCCATTTAACGCCAGAGTTGCAACCCACATCAAATTGGATCGCACTTCGTAATCTTCTGGGTTTTCAAGTGCTTTTGGCCCTTCTTCAATCAATGTCAGCAGCAACCCTTCAGCAAATCGATCCTGGACTTTTCCATTCACAGGGTACGTGAGATATTGCTCGACAACGTGAACATACGCATCCACCACGCCATTGCTGATTTGTCGCAAGGGGAGTGTATATGTTTTTTCAGGATCCAGTACGGAAAAGCGTGGAAACACAAACGGACTCAGGAAGGCAAGTTTTGCCTGCAATGATTTACGTGTCACGACGGAGCCGCAATTCATCTCCGACCCTGTAGCCGGCAATGTCAATACCGAACCAAAAGGTAATGCCTTTTTGACTCCCGCCCCGTGTTGCACCAAGATGTCCCAGGGATCTCCTTCAAACAGCACAGCTGCAGCAATAAACTTTGTTCCATCAATGACCGAACCGCCACCAACAGCCAAAAGAAAATCTATGGAATTGGTATGTACCATCTCCACTGCTTTCATCAGTGTTTCGTAAGTGGGGTTGGGTTCTATACCACCGAATTCGAATACTGTAGTATCACCAAGGGCGGCCAGCACTTCATCCAACGTGCCATTCTTCTTAGCACTTCCGCCCCCATATGTTATGAGCACACGACTTCCGGCAGGGATTTTTTCTGCAATTTCGGCTATTTTTCCTTTTCCAAACAGTATTTGGGTAGGGTTTACAAAGTTAAAGTCAAGCATAATGAAGACCTCCTAAGGTCAGTTCATGTTCCAAAGGATAAATAAGGACATTATAGTGAACATATCGTCCTTATTTATAGTTTCCACTGTAATGTTGTTAACGGCGAAGAAGTTCGACAAGGCCTAAGGCAGCAGCTTCCGAGGACGCAGGGTTCTGGCCTGTCACCAAATTTTCGTCTATCGCCACATAACTCCCCCAATCTTCACCTTTGCAATACACTCCCTCATTTTGTTTGAGCATGTCTTCCACTAAAAAAGGAACAACCTTGGTCAACTGAACAGCTTCTTCTTCGGTATTGGTGAATCCGGTTACCTTTTTCCCTTTAACTAAAGGCTCTTTTTTGGCATTTTGAGCATGGCGCAGAACTCCAGGGGCATGACAGACAAGTCCCAACGGTTTTCCTTTCTGGAAAAAATCCTCAATCAATGAAATAGAGTGCTTATCTTCAGCCAGATCCCAGAGCGGTCCGTGACCACCAGGGTAAAAAACTGCATCGTAGTCTTCTGGTTTGATCGAATCTAAACGAAGTGTATTGGCAAGCGCCTTTTGGGCCTGCTCGTCTTTTCGAAAACGGGCGGTAGCTTCTGTCTGGAAATCAGGCTCATCACTTTTGGGATCAAGCGGGGGCTGTCCACCTTGCGGGGAGGCTAAGGTAACTTCAAATGAGCGGTCTTTAAAGACGAAGTATGGGGCAACAAATTCTTCCAACCAGAAACCAGTCTTTAAACCAGTATCGCCAAGTTTATCATGCGATGTAAGAACCATTAAAATTTTCATAAATTCACCTTTTATTATTGTTTACGAGAGTTCGTTATTAACTTTGATGACAAGTTTTCCAAAATTTTGACCTTCCAGCATGCCCATAAATGCTTGCGGCGCACTCTCCAGTCCTTCAACTATCTGTTCCCGATAATGTATTTTTCCGGTTCCCAACATTTCCATCATATCTTGTGCAAATTCACCATACCGATGGCCATAATCATCGAAGATGATAAAACCCTGCATTTTGATGCGTTTGACTAAAATTGTACCCATCAGAAGCGATAAGCGATCAGGTCCATCCGGGAGTTTGGTTTCATTGTACTGTGAAACAAGACCGCACACTGGAATCCTGGCACCAGTATTGAGTAAGGGTAAAACACCATCAAATACCTTTCCGCCTACATTTTCGTAGTAGATGTCAATGCCATCGGGGCAGGCCTGTTTCAGCTGATCTGCAAAATCAGGATCTTTGTGATCAAGGCACTCGTCAAAACCGAGCGTTTCTTTGACGTAACTGCATTTTTCTGGCCCACTGGCAACGCCAACCACGCGGCAGCCTTTTATTTTTCCGATCTGCCCAACGGTTGAACCAACCGGACCAGTTGCAGCAGCCACGACCAAGGTGTCCCCCGGCTTTGGTTTTCCAATGTCGAGAAGCCCCATATAGGCTGTAAATCCTGGCATTCCTAAAATGCCTAGAGCAAACGATGGGTTTTCTGGATTTGTTCCAAGCTTGGTCAAATCGGAACCATCTGATAATGCATAAAGCTGCCAACCGCTATAGCCCAGAACCCACTCGCCTTTTTCAAAATCTGGGTTGCGGGAATCTTCGATTTGACAAACAGTGGCACCCACCATTACTGCATCAATATCCACAGGCGGAGCATAAGATGGAGCATCATTCATCCGGCCACGCATATAAGGATCAAGCGATAGGTAGATGCTCCGCAACAAAACCTCTCCTTCTCCTGGCACTGGTGCAGCAAGTTCTTCTAATCGAAAATCCTTTTGAACAGGTGCACCATTCGGGCGGGAAGCAAGTACAATACGGCGATTTGTAATTTTATTTTGTTCCATAGTATTTTAACCTTTTTGAAATTGAGTATTTTATAATGAGCTAATCAATCCTATTGAGTGGTTAAACCCATTGCGTGTCTTAATAGTCGACCAGTCGTCTAGCAAAGCGCGCAATGATAAATTTCCCTGAAAAGCTAATGCCGATACGTTATGCCACGGTATTACTCGTCAAAATTGAAGTAGTTATTTGCATAGCCTGATGCAGTCCATCGGCGTTACGCTGCAATTTTCCCATTAGCGTTGCCCCTAGCCACATGTTATAGAGTGAATTCGCAGTCATGGCTGCATCAACCTTAACGATTGAACCATCATCAATGCCTGCTTCAATGCACTCTGCTATTCGTTTAACTACCAGAGTAGATCCGTTCAACAGAGCGAGACGCATCGGTTCAGACAGATCAGCCACCTCAGCACTCAACTTTACAACTAAACACTTCTGGTCTACACACGAATCGCATTGTGTTTCAATCCAGCGTTGCCAATATTCCATCAGCCGGTTGCAGGCAGAACTCCCTCGTGGTTGAAAAATATCATCAAGAGCAACAAGATATTCGCTGAAATAACTTGTTATTATTTCTTCACCAAACTGTTCCTTGGATTTAAAATAGTAATAAAAAGAGCCCTTAGGTACTCCAGCAGATTGGAGGATTTCCGTCAATCCCACGTTAGAGAAGCCTTTACTGACAATGAGCTTATAGCCGGTATCTAAAATGTGCTGACGCGTTTCGTTGGTATCTTTCTTCATGAGACAAACAGTAATACCTATTAGACCGGTCGTCTAGTGGCGGGGCGAATTATTTGCAAAAAAATCGTTTCCCACAGAATTGCACAGCAATTTAGTACGTTAACGAGTGAGGAAAATTCTAAATCAAGAGTTGCTGCCTGATTGGCAATCAATTGTCAACTACGTTACTTCAGATGTAGTAATGCTTTCCAACAACCGAAAAGAATGGTACCCCTTATTTTTCTCCTTGCTCTCTCTGCTCCGTTCACGGTCTATGGGACGGAGGCACAAGTTATTGGATGAGTAACCGCTTTAATGGGCTTGTGTGGCAGTCTGGCTCCCTTTCTCGCTTGGATTGAGCTGCTTTTTGAAGGGTTTTGCAAAAGAAGTCCTGGATGGAGACGAACTGAGGTGACTGCTTAAAGCGAACCGGGAAGCAAAAGCTTATGCAATGTTAGCCCTACCTTTGAGGAAGAAATTAAAAGTGAAAGTTGTAATGAAATCTTGGCCAAAGAATGCCGTTCTGGAATCCATGAGGAGAGTGTCGTGGAATCTGCTGATGCTCATCCTTGGCAGTCTGCTGTGTTCCGTTGCCATCAATGGAATTCTGATTCCCGATGGATTTCTCAGCTCAGGCCTTACCGGTTTGGTCCTTATCCTGCATTATCAGTATCCAGGCTTGCCGGTTTCGACGCTTTATTTTCTTTTGAACGTGCCGGTTTTCGCTCTGGGTTGGAAATTTGTAGGGCGACGTTTTTTCTTTTACAGTCTTGCAGGCATGATAATTTTTTCGGTATCCTTGACGTGGGTCCAAGTATCGTTTCCGATCCAAGATATGCTTTCCAGTGCGTTGCTGGCAGGAATCCTTTCCGGTGCCGGAGGGGGGCTCACGTTGAAGTCTTTGGGCTCAACGGGCGGGACGGATATCTTATCTGTGGCCCTGCTCGAGCGATTTTCCGTGCGGTTGGGAGACACGACCCTGGCTTTCAACTGTCTGGTGTTGTTGGCCGGGGCCCTGCTTTTTCCCATGGAAAAAGTGCTTTACACCTTGATTTATATTTACGTATCCACCCGCATCCTCAATCTGGTGGTCACCGGTCTGAGTCACAGAAAGGCGGTAATGATCATATCCGACCGCGCAGAAGCGATATCGATTAGAATCCTGGCGGATATCAAACGGGGCGTGACGACTTTGGACGGTCAGGGCGCCTATTCGGGCCGGGATGCAAAGGTCCTCTATACCGTCGTTACTTTTCGAGAGCTGTCCCGGGTAAAACAACTCATTCGCCAGATAGATCCCAAGGCCTTTGTAGTGGTAAGCGATACCCTGGAAGTTATGGGCCAGCGGATTGGCAACCAGCCATCATGGTGATGGCTTCTGCCGTTTTATGAAGTTGATCTAGCCACCTCCAATTTGAGGTTGTTACGAGTGTGTCGTGTTTGGGTATAATCTTGCCTTTGACTTTCTTGGTGGAGATGAGTAGTAGACTGGGGGACGCCTTTTTGGAGTCTGTGGAGACAGGCCGGATTCGTGAGTTGGTGCAGAGAATTGAATAGGCAAATTTTTTAAGCTATACTGGAAGAAAGGATGTCGAATTCCATTCTTTCTTTTTTATTAATCAATATTCTTTTCTCAAATAGACACATACTGAAAAACAGACATTATGACTACCTATATTACAAAACCTCTGATCGTTCTTACAGTAACCATCCTTTTGTTCTGTAACACTCTTATGGCCATCGCCAAGACCGACGTAAATACCATTAGTTTTGCAAATGCATGGGAGACAGTGGCCGTACACAATGATGCCATAGCGGCTGCCCAGGCTCATATTGATGAGGCAGGACATAACCGTGATGCGGCAAAGGACCTTTACCTGCCTGAGATTGGTATATCTGCTAGCTACATATACCTTGATGACGATGTCACCCTTACCCCAACAGATCTCCTTGAAAGTATGCCAGCGGGGCAACAGCTGTTACCTGCCGTTGCAGGTCTAGGTCAAAGCTATGGTCTGTCGGCAGCTGCTCTCAACAGTGGGCTCACGTCAACTATAGCCGAACGGGAAAACCTGACCAGCTCGATTAATGGAAAGTGGCCCATCTACGCTGGTGGTAGAATCGATGCTGCTCAGGATATTGCCGGAGGCAAATTTAAAGAAGCAAGCCGGCAGAAAGATATGACTGTTCAGCAGCAGTTTGAGCTTCTGGTACACTATTACTTTGGAGCTGTGCTTGCCAAACAGATACTTGATACCCGAATCAATGTCGAGAAAGGACTGAAGACACATCGGGACCACGCGATCCTCCTCGAAAACCAGGGTCAAATTGCCAGGGTAGAGCGGCTGCAATCTGCAGCATCCTACGACAAAGCAAAAGTAGAAAGTCGTAAAGCCAGTCGTGACCTTGAAATCGCGACTGTGGCGCTGACACGGATGTTGAAAAGTGAAGGGAACGTGACTCCAGCCGATTCATTGTTTATCAACAACAACATCCCATCTCTCGAATCCTTTATAGAGAAGACCATTACCCACCATCCCGGTCTTGGTATCCTTGATTCCAAAAAAGAACAGGCTGTAGGACTGATTAAGGTTGAAAAGGGTAAATACCTACCAACAGCGGCGCTTTTCGGCAATTACAGCCTCTACGAAGAGGATGACCTGGCAAGCAAGCTTACACCGGACTGGCTCGTGGGAGTAGGTGTCAAAATTCCGCTGTTTGAGAGATCAGGTCGATCTGGAAAACTCGCGGCAGCAAAAAGTATGGTAAAGCAAATCTACTCCTTGCAGCTGCAGACACGCAGTGATCTTTCAGTATTGGTGGAAAAAACCTATCGCCAGGCCAATCAGGCTCTCGAAGAGTACCTTGGGCTGGGTTCCAGTCTGGAATTGGCCGAGGAAACTGTCAAACTGCGTGTGAAGGCGTTCAGTCAGGGGCTTTCCACTTCACTCGATGTTGTCGACGCTGAGTTATTTCTAGCCGGAGTTCGCGCACAACGGTCGGTTGCAGTCTACAACTATGTCACTGCCCTTGCCAAACTTCTTGCCGTAAGCGGAGCACTGGGCGATTTTTTTCTATATCAAACAGAACAAGGGATAGAGGTACAGTAATGCGCTATTTTAAAATTTTTCTGGTCACCGGTGTTCTAGTTGCAGCGGTTTCCTGGCTCAGTTACACATTCTGGTATGCGTATCAACCCAAACCGTTGAGACTGCAGGGACAAATTGAAGCCCAGCAGTATAACATTTCCTCCAAGGTCCCCGGTCGATTGAATCAGGTCTATGTCCGCAAAGGCGATCAGGTAGAGAAAGGCCAGCTGATTTTCACAATCCTTAGCCCCGAAATTGATGCAAAACTTGCCCAGGCGCTTGCAGGAAGAGATACCGCGGAGGCAGTTGCTGAAGAAGTAAATATTGGTGCCAGGAAAGAGCAGATTGAAGCTGCACGAGATAAGTGGAAACAAGCCAAGGCAGCATCAGAATTAATGGAGAAAACTTTCCTGCGTATTGATAATTTGTACGAGGCGGGAGTCGTTGCTGAACAGAAGCGCGATGAAGCGCACACCAAGCTCCAAGGGACAAAGTTTTCAGAAAACGCGGCGTACCAGATGTTTAAAATGGCCGACGATGGCGCTCGTGAGGAAACCAAAAAAGCAGCTGCAGGAAAAGTGCGGATGGCTGAGGGGGCTGTAGCTGAGGTTGAAGTGTATGCAGCTGATACCCGAATAGAAAGTTGGCATGACGGTGAAGTAACTCAGATCCTTTTACAAAGCGGAGAATTAGCCCCACAGGGATTTCCTGTTGTCACTATTATGGATATTGATGATGCCTGGGCAGTTTTTCATGTCCGCGAGGATCGGCTTGCTGAATTCAAAAAAGGAGCGGAATTTAATGTTACAATACCTGCTCTTGGTACTTCTCATTATCTCTTCCGGGTAAGCCATGTTGCGGTTATGGGAGATTTCGCAATATGGAGAGCAACTAACGGTGACAAGGGGTTTGATATGCGAAGCTTCGAGGTTGAAGCCCGACCACGGACTCCCATTGCAGGAATACGTGCAGGGATGAGCGTACTGATCGAGGAAAAATGACCCCTTCATTTTTTTCCATGGTTAACCGGGAGTGGCGAATGCTGCTGCACGATCCCTGGTTGCTGTCGCTTATTAGCTGGATTCCAGCTCTTATCTATTTTACCCTCTGGTCGATATTTTCTGCAGGAATCGCAAGGGAGATGCCAATTGGTATTGTAGATCTTGACAAAAGCCGTATTTCCAGGGCTCTTATCCGCCATTACGACGCCAGTCCGGCTCTTGATATTGCCTACAGTTTTCCTGATGCCAGGCAGGGGGCACATGCCCTAAGGGCTGGAAAAATATATGGTCTCGTAATCATCCCAAGTGGACTTGAGAAGCAGACTATCCTGGGGCGTCCCCCTAAGACAACGGCCTTTGTTAATAACCAATTCCTTTTGATTGGCAAGAGCATCAATTCAGCACTCCTGCAATCTCAAGGAACATTTACAGCCAGCGTTGAAGTGGCTAAAAATTTGGCAAGCGGTCCCCCAGTTATCACCAAAGCACTCTCATCATCATTGCCAATAGGAAGCCAGGTCACTCCACTGTTTAATATCAGCAACAACTACTCGCAGTTCCTTGCCTCTGCATTGCTCCCTGCTGTCTGGCAAATTTTGATTGTTGCGGTAACAGTGCTCTCGCTTGCCGCAGAAACTCGTAGAAATGGTTTACGGCAATGGCTACAACAGGGGGCAATCAAGACAGTGACAGCAAAATTCGTCCCTCTTGCCCTGGTTTTCTGGTTGCACGGGCAAATATTTCTTTGGGCGATGGTTGTCCTCCTCGATTGGCCGATGAACGGGAGTTTGATCTTCCTGAGCTTCATCCAGCTCATTACTGTTTGCGCCAGCATTGCTGCTGCCAGCGTCTTCTTTTTTCTGACCCAGGATGCTGCCAGAGGACTCAGTCTGGCCGCAGCCTATTCCGCTCCAGGCCTTGCCTTTATGGGTGTTACCTTTCCAGTAACAGACATGACACTGCCAGCTAAAATCTGGCGTAGCCTATTGCCGGTAAGTCACTACATGGAGGTTCAGATTGCACAACTAAATTATGGTGCATCAATTCACACCAATATTCCTCAATTGCAACACCTGGTTTTATTCATTTTCCCTTTACTGTATACGTTTTTTAAAGCTAGGCAACTTGGCGTTGTCGATTCCAGACGTGGGGTGAGTAAATGACCTGGTATGAAATCTGCAAACATGAAATGAGTGCAATTTTTACAAACCCTGCCATCTTACTTACCGTTTTTGGCGGCATTTTACTCTATTCTTTTCTCTACCCACTCCCCTATGCTCAACAGATCCCAAGGGATCAAAAAGTGGTTGTGGTCAATTTTGATGGGAGTCAACTCAGCCGACGCCTTGAAAGGATGGTCGACGCGACTCCTCAGGTTCATTTGAGTGAAAGGGCTTACAGCATCCAAGAGGCACAAAAACTGTTTATCAAAAAGAAGATGGCCGGCATTTTTGTTATCCCTGAACATTTTCACAGAGACATTCTTCAGGGCCGACGTCCCACACTCCTTTATGCTGGTGATGCAAGCTACTTCCTGGTATACGGCACAGTGATGGAGGGACTGACATCAGCTGGGCAAACCCTCACAGCAGAAGTTAAAATTTCCCGCATGGTAATGTCCGGACAGGCTCTGATCCTTGCGAAAAAACAGTACAATGCAATTGGGCTCAATCTCCGTCCGGTGTTCAATTCGACAATGGGGTATGTAAATTATGTGATCCCTGCCGTTTTGATTCTGATTCTACATCAGACCCTTATTATGGGGGTGGGGATACTTGGTGGCGGCCAAAATGAACTGCGTCTACAGGGACAGAGGGGCTATTGGCTTGAGGCAAATCCACTGAAGTTGCTGCTTGTTCGCACTGGATTTTTTGTGAGCATCTACTGGGTTCTCTGCATGTATTATTTCGGGTTCTGCTTTTCCTTTTACAATATTCCGCACCTTGCAAATTTTGCTGAGCTGAATCTACTCATCCTCCCTTTTTTACTTGCAAGTACTTTTCTTGGGATAACGATAGGTCTTCTCGTGCCACGACGCGAATTAGCGACTGTACTGGTGCTTCTTTCCTCGCTGCCCCTGATTTTTGCTTCGGGCTTTGTGTGGCCAACCTCTTCAGTACCTCACTCAATCACCACCATTATTCAGATAATACCCGTTATCCCGGCAATAAAGGCGTTTATAGCTCTAAACCAGATGGGTGCTGATTTTTCTGATATTCTCCCCCTCTATGGTCAACTTTGGCTCTGCGCAGCTTTCTATGGTTTTTTTGCCTGGTCGCTTCTGCACATACAAGCTGTCGTTCGCGATTCCACTGCACTTCATAGTGGAAGGTGAGGTTGGTCGTTGCTTTTGCCAAATTAATTATCTTTTGATTTTTCTAATACCTGAACTATAGCTTTCTACTGTTGCTGAATATATAGATAATGAAATTTTTATCTGAAAAGCCATTTTCTGCGGTGAGCACCATATGTCTTCCCGGTATTTACGTCATCTTCGGGTGAGGGGGGCTGTATACATTGAAGCCTTTTAATCGTCCGAGTATCTAAGTTTGTTCCAAGTGCTGTTGCAAGGAGAAGGTCAAAGTGGAAATGGCCAGATGTACCGTGTGCGGTAGTAGAATAAATGGCCTGGGCACATTATACGGCCTTGGAAAACGAGACAGAGCGGGAGGTTGCGATGTTGTAGGTTTTGTTATAGGTAGATCAGCTAAACATCTAGGGCCAGGTCTTGCAATATAACATAATACAGTGGTATCATACCTTCAATGAAAGTCGATATGTTTCCTATTGATCAGCTCAGAACAATACCGGCGATAGAGTGGGAAAATCTTGATTAGAAAAGTCTTATAGTCTGGAAAATATTTGGCGAATAGCCACCTTTTTTTCTCTTCTTCATGTGAATATCATTACAGAATTGTATAGTGACAAATTATGAGAAAAGAGCGTAGAAAACATCTTCGACTTCCCCTGCATTTCAAGGTGAAAGTAGAGATGCCTCGTCGTAAATTGGTGTTGGAGGGCCAAACCCTGAATTTAAGTTTTGCCGGAGCCTTTATCGAGCTTGAATATGTACCACTTGTGCTGCCTAATGAATATTTTAATCTTACTTTGCTGGGTCAGATTGAATTTACCTGCCGGATTATTCATTCTAATGATGCTGGGATTGGTAGCCAATTTGATTTTATTCAAATCAGGTATTACGAATTATTCAAAAAAATGATGCTGAACAACGCTCCTAATCCTGAGCGAATAGTAAAGGAGATTGGACGCTGGGCGGAAAAAAAGGGTGAGTGATTCAATTATATCAAACTGACCTCCGGCTTATCGTATCTGTGAACACCAAAAGAATGAAAGTAGATATCTCCCCCCCCTTAATAGGAACTATCCAATCTGGCCTTATTCAGGGATAGTTTTAAATTGAACCTTCTCTTCTCTGGTTAACCTTGCTACTGGATAGTTCATTACAGCAAATTTTTTTTGATTACGTATAAAACTTAGCTAATGCCACATATTTGAGGCGTAACACTCTGATAAAGCATAAAAATTACACGTGACTAGATGTGTCATCCACGCGAAGGCGGGGATCCAGTTTCGTGCTACCCCTCTAGATTCCCGCCTTGACGGGAATGAATGACAAAAATGGCTGAGCTTTGTACATAAGCAGAACTTTTTTGATATATGGTAATGGACGATTTTTGATTTTGAGAAAAACTAGAAAGAAGATAAACCTGCCGTTTTTCCAAGTCAGGTAATCTTGCCAGTGACTACCTTTAGACATGTTTTTCAAAATTCTATTGAAAATATTCTCAATGAGAGTAAGTAAATGGAGAACTATTTCCAAAACATCCTACCAAGTAAAGTAGTTACAGAAGACGGTGGGTAGAAAAAGAAATTCAAGACTTTTGGCCTATTTATTCTCTTTGTTGACTGGCGAAGCGATTTTTTTTAATTTAATTCAGCACTATGAACAACCATGAGCCCACTCAAAATAGTACTTTTTTCTCTGATCTCAATATTCGTATTTGCATCAGAACCTTTTGCTTTCGATCTCACTTATCCCACCGTAACCAAAGCCTCAAAACTCAAACAAGAGCGATACGATAAACTGGAAGTCTGGGTCAAAGGCCAAGGGTACATACCTGTTTATGGCCATACATGGAAACAAGATTATAAATTGCCGAAGTTTGAAGACGGCAAGCATAATGAAACTATTAAAGCTTTCATTGTTGATAGATTGAAAATCAAACCATCAGAGATAAATAATGACAATTATGGCCATTTTACCATTGATGGTAAAGAGTATTGGCTTAAGCTCTCCACCTTTTCAATCAGCTATAAATATGTACTCTTACGCGTTGAGGATTATCCGGAAACTGTTACACTTACTGATAATGCAAACCATATTTTCACCAAAACACACGGCAAGGTCACTTTTGCTCCAAACATAGCTATTCCTCTTGTTAAAGATTTTGCGATTAGCAGAGTTACATATAAAAAATATGATGAATATACATTTTTTTTCAATCGAAAAGCCAACCTGTACAAAGGGAAGTTCTGGAACATCACTTTTATAAAGAACAGTGAAGATCCAAATAGTTGTCGTTATACTATCCCCCATGATTATAAGAACAAGCTTCTCAAATTAGGGGCAACGATCTTAGAAGACAACGATAGTACTGTTCAATTCCGACTGGAGCAAAATGGCACTGTTAATATTATTAAATTTGGCGCCGATAATAACAGCTTTTCAATTCAAATTATCCAGGAAGAGCCATTTGAGCAGTCCCTTGTCCTTTCACCCGATAAAATCAAATCTGAACTTGATAAAAATGGGAAAATCACCCTTGATGGCATCTATTTTGATTTCAACAAAGCCACACTCAAACCTGAATCAAACAAGGCAATTCTCTCTACAGTTGCCTTAATGCAACAATATCCTGATCTTGTCATTTCCATTCACGGACATACCGATTCCAAAGGAAGCGACACTTACAACATGACACTTTCAGCTGATCGTGCAGCATCGGTGCGCAATGCCATATCTTCTAAAGGTATTGAAAACTCACGTTTGCAATCCAAGGGATATGGCGAAAGTGAGCCCGTAGCCACAAATGATACCGATGACGGACGGGCTGTAAACAGACGGGTTGAACTCCATAAAGTGAGTGGTGGTAACGAAAAGTCTATCATCACCATAGACTTTATTAAACCTCTCGATAACTCTGTTGTAGATTCAAAATATATTCATCAGAATGGATCGTTGGGCATAGAGTACACGAAGCCCTATTCATCCCAAAGGGAGCTCAAAGAGTTTAAAGGGCATCTTGATGTCATTGGCTATAAGATCCTTAAAGATGGCAAGCTTGACAAGAGTATCTCACGCAAAGAGATAATCAAAAATTATGAAAACGTATTGGAACTCTATAACGCTGAAATCTTGGGGAAAGATGGCAGTACCATCTACTTTAGAGTTAAAGACCGGGGTGATGGTGTGAGTATTTATGGTCGTATTGAAGGCTATAGCAGTAGTTACACTATTCGATTTTTAATTCCGGAATAACGTTTATCGACACCGTACTGACTCCGTCGAAAAAGCCATTGCTGGTGAACTTATTTTTGCTGATATGCGCAATGAACCAGGTTGTAAAATCAGCCCTTCCTTTAAATCATTTTCGTGTCACCATGGCCATAGGCTGGAGAGCAGCAGCAGAGAACCCGTAACTCTTCTACCCCATCGTTTGCAAGATGACACGTGTAACACAGCGGTTGGAATGAGAATGGTGGCCCCTGTAACCACCTCTCCCGTCAACCGGAACTATCCAATCTGGCCTTATCAGAAACAATCTAAATTGTCGACGATGCTTAACTGATGAGATTGGCAAAGGATATATTCTGCTGTACTTAATTTTGGCTTGAGTTTCAATTCACTGCTTGTCTATTTTTAAAACTTGCGAAGAATATCAGAAGGCAGCTTTTATTTTGCTGGATTTGCAGTCTCATCATTTCAGATGTCAAAAGACATAGGTTTTGTGCTAAAGTATTGAGACGGAAACACCGTTTCTCTTAGCTTCATTGCCGGATTTATAGGGTGTTACTCTGATAAATGTTCAAATTATGGGGTGTGAATATATGAGCAAAAAATCTATCCCTGAGCAGTTGAAACAGCACATGGATTTTATTTCCAAACTGCCAACTATGGTCCATGCTATAAACGATAAAGGTTTATTGGTTAATGTCAGTGACTTCTGGCTAAAAAAGATGGGGTATGAACGTAAAGATGTAATTGGTCGTAGCTCATCAGAATTTCTCACACAAGAATCCAAAAAATACGCTGAAAATGCCGCTTTACCTGATTTTTTTAATAAGGGAATAATTGAAAACGTTCCCTACCAATTTGTAAAAAAGGACAAAACAATAATTGATGTTTTGTTGTCGGCTAGTTCAATTCTTGATGAGCATGGTGTCTTTATCTGTTCTTTAGCAATAATCGTAGACGTTACAGAGAAAATGCTGGCAGAAAAGGCTCTGAGGGAGAGCGAAAACAAATTGCGGTCTACTCTAGATGCTACACCATTCCCTGTAGCAGTTGTTGATTTGAGGGATAATCAAATAATTTATTGGAGCAGCAGTGCTTTTGAGCTTTTTGGACATACGGCGCCGACCACATCTCAATGGTATGAAATTGCTTACCCTGACTCGGATTACAGGCAAGATGTGATTGAAAAATGGAAACCTTTTCTGGAAATAGCTAAAACATCAGGACATCCGGTTAATACGGGTGAATACCAGATCACCTGTAAAGATGGCTCCGTGAAAATTTGTGATCTCTATATCTCTTTTCTCCCAGATAACCTTATTGTAACATTTAATGATATTACTGATCGAAAGAAAACCGAGGAGGTGTTACGGGAAAGTGAGAAAAAATACCGTACATTATTCGAATCAACGGAGCAGGGAGTCGTATACCAGAGCGCAACTGGATCAATAATTTCTGCTAATCCAGCAGCCGAACGTATTCTGGGCCTGAGCATCAATCAGATGCAGGGGCGGACATTAATTGACCCATGTTGGAAAACGATTTACGAGGACGGTTCTGATTTTCCGGGAAAAGCCCACCCTGCAATGGTTGCATTGAAATGTGGTGAACCGGTAAAAAATATAATCATGGGGATTTTTAATCCACAAAATGAAAGTTACAACTGGGTCATTGTTAATGCGACTCCCCAATTCAAACCAGGAGAAAAAGAACCATATCAAGTTTATGCAACTTTAGCAGACATAACCGAGAATAAAAAGGCGGAGAGAGATCTACAAGCAAGCGAGAAAAAATATCGTGAACTCATTGAACTTGCACAGGAAGGCATTTGGGTGATAGACAAAAATCATAACACAACCTTTGCCAATCCCAGTATGGCGAAAATGTTAGGTTATGCCCCTGCTGAAATGACTGGGAAGCATCTTTTCTATTTTATGGATGAAGCAGCAATAAAAATTGCTAATGCCAATCTGGAACGCCGGCAGAAAGGCATGGTTGAGCAGCATGATTTTGAGTTTTTAAGAAAAGATGGTCAGCGAATTATTACAACGATGGAAACTGCTCCGGTTTTGGATGAAGATGGCAATTATTGCGGAGCGATAGCAGGGGTTCTCGATATAACCAAGCGAAGGGAGACCGAGCAGGAGAAAAAGGGGCTCCAAGTGCAACTGGCGCAGGCCCAAAAAATGGAAGCCATCGGAACTCTGGCGGGCGGCATCGCGCACGATTTTAACAACATCCTCTCGGCCATCTTGGGCTATTCACAATTGGTCAAAGAAGAACTTCCTGACGGCAGTCCTGCTGATAACGATATTGATATGGTTATCCAGTCAAGCATCAGGGCTGCTGAGCTTGTTAAACAGATTCTCACCTTCAGCCGCAAAACAGAGCTTCAGCTGCAATCTCTTACTCCGCATCCAATTATCAAAGAAGCACTTCAGATGCTGCGATCTACTTTACCTACCACTATTGAAATAAAAGAGGATATCGATAAAGAATGTGGGAATATAAAAGCAGATCCGACAAATATCCATCAGATCATGGTCAACCTCTGCTCCAATGCTCTTCACGCCATGGACCAGCAAAAAGGGACTTTGACAGTGAGGCTGTCTCATGAAAACCTTGAGACTGAGGACGTTAAAGCATACAAGAATGTCTCTGCCGGTTCCTTTGTTGTGCTTTCTGTCAGTGACACTGGCAATGGCATGGATACAAAAACCATGCAGAGGATTTTTGAACCCTATTTCACCACCAAAGGGGTAGGGAAAGGTTCAGGCTCCGGTATCGGCCTTTCCGTTATTCACGGCATTGTGCTGGACTGCAAAGGCTTCATCAGGGTAGAAAGTACACTGGGACAGGGGAGCACATTTTATATCTATATCCCGGCATTGAAAGAATCTTCAGCCGATAAAAATGATATGGTAACAACGCAAAAAAGTGAAGCACCATTACCTAAGGGCAGTGGGCGAATTCTTGTTGTTGATGACGAAGAACTGCTTGTTCGGGTAAACAAAAGACGCCTTGAGCATGGTGGGTACACAGTCACCACCACAACTAACGGTAGATGTCAAGAAAGATGTCGCTTATTTTAGCCATTCATTTGTTTGAGTTCGACCTCCTTTTTCGCAGGTTTTCCAGGATTGAGATACACGGTCTTCGCTGGTTTCCAGTTTCTCGTTT
>Ga0222693_100209_pt1 | contig 18838 bp, 15 predicted proteins | sample AntAcemetage1331_FD_179840 | JGI IMG/M metagenome (GOLD analysis project Ga0222693, IMG submission 179840) | Saline water microbial communities from Ace Lake, Antarctica - #1331 | ecosystem: Environmental > Aquatic > Non-marine Saline and Alkaline > Saline | place: Antarctica: Ace Lake... | reverse complement strand
AGTTGTAATCTTGTTATCCATGCCTGATCTTTAATCACCATCCCAAAAACCAACCAGGACACAATTGGTGAGAGGGATAACAACAACATGTATAGATGGTTAAGCCTACAAAACAAGGCAAACCAAACAAGCAAACTCATTCCAGCTGTTATAACAAGTGCAGATGCCTGGAATGGATTCCCAACCATATCTTCATGGGGATTAAAAATATCTTTTGTTATAAGGTTACCATGATAACCAAACTTTCGTGCAATGACTGCGGTACGGTCAGGAAACGGAGTGTTATGGGCAAAATGCCTAAGAGGATTCCATAGCCTATCAACTGTATACTCACTGAACAAGGGATAGACTTCATGACGAGAAACAGCCCCACTCTGCTTCCGTAAGATATCAGGTCCTGCAACAATTATAACTGTCACAGTAAGAAGCAACATCCCCACAAAAAAACGTTTCAGACCATATTTTGTTAATATTCTGGGTAATTGCACACAAATCCCTGTGGCTAGAATGGGGAGCGCAGCCAATAATGCTGTGGGTTTGACCAAAAAAGCACTGGCTAAACAAATTCCTGCTAATCCATATTCCCCCAGACGTATATTATTTGTGTGGCCGATTAAAAACCGTATACAACTCAGGATCACAGCAATCGCCATTACTGCAGCCACCAAATCGTTTTTAGCACCAGAGGCCTCCATGATTGCAATAGGGGCTGTAACAGCAAGAATCATAATCCATCCTGCAAGTCCACCCTTGGTCTTAAAAAGACGGAGAATGTGCAGCGTTGAAATCACCAAAATTACAAAAGCCGATAGCTGGAGCAAATTTGCCAACTTATCCGAAAATGAAAGTACCTGGAAAAGCAGAAGAAGATATTCTGCACCCGGCCCCATGACATTTTGTCTATCAATAGCAGTAGGATAATAAGCGACACTTCCATTTTGCATCCAATGCACCACCCTTGCCATATGGTACGTCAAAACATCATAGGTGTTGGGTGGGTAGAGTACAGCTGTCATGGTCAACAGGATGAGCAACGGGAACAATACTTGCACTGAACGTGTCCGACTGAGACGTTGAAACAAAAGACGATATCTTTGTATCAAGGGCAATAATCGTCCATGGAACAGGGCATGACAAAACCAGAGACCAAGAAGTACAAAATGAACAGCAAGCAGCCAGAAATGATTCACAGCGGAAAAAACGCTGAGTCCGTTCAATATAACCGATTCCAAGGCAACAAAGCATGCAAAAGCTGGCGCTAAAGCACCTCCCAGAGTAGAGCGGCGGGCCAATAGTACCAGATCGGTCAGTGCAGCAAAAACAAACAGAGATAGCAGGGCAGTCAACAAGGTAGATATCAAGATGACACCTTCTGGGATCTCTTATTGTCCTGCAAAAGACGAACCCAGACCCCAATGTGATAAGAACAACGACTCAAGAAAACCATGGGTAAAAACAAAACTGCACTGGGCTCATCACGCAGATTGTCTATGCCCTGAACCGCAGTAAGAGCCAAAGAGTAGGGAATAATCAATAACCAATACAGCCATGGCGTCCCCAGGGACACTGACAACCTTGCTAACCAGGAGAGGGAGCTATGATGCCGCCTTTGAACAACTAAACCTGAACGATACCCCGAGAGGTATGCGCTTTTAAGAATGGACACAATATGTCCACGCCCGTGATAATGGTGTACCTCTACCTTGGCATCAAAGAAACAGTACCAGCCTTTCTCTTGAAGACGCAGGCTGAAATCCCAATCTTCAGAAGCCAGCAAATGCTCGTCAAAACCACCCGCTGCCTCAAAAGCCTGGCGTCGAACTATAAGGGCAGCAGAACCTAAAGCTATCATCCTGCTTTCCCGGTACTGGTAGGCAGCAAAGAGACTATAATCAGCACACCGATTCAGGAATGTCCTTTCCCCACATACCAATCGACATCCGACAGCACCATTGTTTTTAGACCGCTTGAGCCTTCTTACCGTATGACTCAACCAATCAACTGGAGGTACACAATCATCGTCGATAAAAGCCAGGACATCTCCCCGAGCTTCACGAGCACCGATATTACGCATCCGCCCCGGAGAATACAGTTTTTCCACTTCAACTATTCGGACCGATTGTGAGGGGACCTGTTTGACCTCCTTTGCAAAAGGTGTCACCAACAAAACTTCGTAACAGTTTGAATCACACTGCTGTTCAGTCAATGCCTCTATCGTCATCCGAACCATTTCTGGCCGGCCGGACGGTACAATAACACTAATTTGTGGTTGGGCTATGGAAGAACACATAAATGAAAATAACTTTAATTTTATCTCCGATACTTTTCACCAGAATCGAAGCTATTTATAAGCAAAAGAACAAACGGACAACTTGGCCATAATTGCAGCAAAAGTCTATCCCGAGATGTCCATAAATGTAAATTACCTATGACCAAAGGAAGATTAGGATTGTTGTCAATCACGAGAGGTGCCAGAAGATACTACGTCATGTAATAACGTCTGGAGGCGTCGACATCATAGTAGATATCAGATAATTTCCTCTCAGAGATATATCCGAGTACACCATGTTCGGGAAGGAAATCGAAAAATAATTCCTCACTGCTAGTCAAGGGTTGCTGACTGAAGACTTTATTTATGCCATTTCCAAGTCTTGACTCACTAACAACAAAAATACATGAAGAAAGTATTAGAAAAGAAACTAATATACCAATCTCCCCCACTTTTTCTTGCTCTCTACTTTAATATACAAACTTCACATTTTCCATTCTCAACATATTCTTTAAAAACTGCAAGTCTTACTCTACTTCCAACAAAGTTTTCACCATAAATCTTACTACTTTCACTTTCCTTTATTTAATGACATCAGCCAAACCTATAACGCTTTTAATTTCCTCAGCAACAAGCTGTACATATTGCGTGGCAGGATGTCCGTCACTAAGAAAATATTGATGGAAAGGTGTGCTCATTGCAAGAGCATCTTTTTGTATTAGAAATTTGGCCCATACCGGACGAACTTTCAGGTCATCGAAAAGAGGAAGGAGAAAATTGTCACGCCAATCGTTACTATTCACAGGGCTCTCACCTCGCCAATTAGTGTGAAAGACTAAAACTTTATAATTAATATCTTTTAATTCCAGTAATTCAATCGTCTTCATTAATATCAGTTTATTGACTCTCTTAATCGGATCAATACGCTGTTCACTATCACCAAAAACACTTGTATCCGGACAAAAAACGTTGTGATAGACCAAGGAGATAATACTCTTCACAAATGAGCCCAAATAGGAACCTATCATAGGTGGATTCATAGAGATAAACTCATCAATCGACTGACGAACTGGTTTTTTAAGATATAAAGTATCTCCTTTTGCTGTAAAGTAGGGCTTCTGAGGAACAGTCAGCTGAACCACGGATCTGTCAAGATCTATGGTTGTAAAACTGAAAAGAACAATGGGATTGTCATATAAGTCCAGAACCTTAGTCAACAATAAGTATATTTGATCAAGCCCATATCCATCAACGGCATAATTTAACAAATAATATGATTTGGAAAACTCATTATTCTGTTCCAGTATGTCCTGATAATCTATAGGGTTATTCATACAGTTAGCAAACGAATCACCAAACAACAAGACAACCTGTCTTCCCTTTATCTCACTTTCTTTATTGTGGTGATAATTCTCTGCAGAGAAATTACCCACCCAGCCAAGTTCTGGATGTGGAAAGAGTTGCCTCCTCTTTAAATCTCCCAGTCTTTGAACAGCAAATAAGTTGTTTAATTTATAATAATTTTCACTACCATAAGGGGAAAAATATTGTGCCTTCTTGATAGGTGTAAATAATTCAAGTCCAGAAAATACTGCAACTCGCAATATTGCTTCACCAATCAGAAAATTAACCAGAAAAATAATGGCTAAAGTCAGAGGAAAAAATTTTACGCGACGAAGGGTTTCTTGATTCACGACAATATACCAATTACATATTTTTACTCAACCAGTGACATTTATTAAAAAAGTGTATAAATAAATGGAGTCACTGCCGAACCTTGACCTAAAACGATTAATGCTCCCAGAAGTAACATGGTGATAAGAATAGGAGCCAACCAAAATTTTTTGCGCTCTTTCATGAAATCCCATAAATCCTTTATTAACTCAAACATTAAAATATCCTTTCCATATGCTCTTTTGATCTCTTTGCACTCACCAGCCGATATGAATCACGCTTGGCATCAAAGTCACGCTCCAGTGGATCTTTTCCCATTAAGCGCAGCACCAGAGCGATTGGAGAAAAAATCACATAAAACAATATCCCTAAAATGATTCTGGAATTAATCCAGCCCATAATATTACCGAATAACATCCAAACCTTATAGACTGGTTTAAGAGTTTTCGGCACTACCAGTGCCCACAATCCAAACACTATTCCAATAATCCAAGGCCAGATTGGTACGGGACGATTCAAAAGAAATGGAAGTATGAGGCCGAATAAACAACAGCAAATCCCTCCAAAACTATAACCAAAAATCCTTAATTGCTTACTTGATACAGTTGCTTGATTAGTTGACATAATTAATCCAGTTTAAATTCTTCTCGCCAGTTATCATCTTGCAACCATGACGGCTGTGTCGATTTGGTAAGGATAATATTCTCCATTACCAAATAATCCATTTCTGTTCGCATAAAGCAACGATAGGCGTCTTCAGGAAAACAGACAATAGGCTCCCCCCGCACATTAAAAGAAGTATTGACTAGAATAGGACATCCGGTTAACTGGTCAAAATGATCCAGGAGAGCATAAAAACGCTCATTACTATCCGAGCTAACACTCTGTATTCTCGCCGAATAATCCACATGGGTTACCGCAGGTATTTCCGAACGGGGAATATTTAATTTTTCAATGCCAAACAACTGCTCCTGCTCAGAGGTCATATCTATTCGCTTTTCCTTTTTGACTGGTGCAACCAACAGCATATATGGACTGGGACTGTCTTGTTCAAACCACTCGGAAAGCTTATCTTCTTTTATTGCCGGGGCAAAAGGACGAAAAGATTCCCGGTATTTTATTTTCAAATTCATGGTCTTCTGCATCGCCTGATTACGTGAATCACCAAGAATAGAACGATTCCCTAGAGACCTGGGACCAAACTCCATTTTCCCTTGAAACCAACCAATGACCTTACCCTCCGCTAACAATTCAGCGACCTGTGGAAGTAGATCCTGGTCAGATAATTCTTGAAATGGGGCTTCCATACCATTCAAAAATTCTTTGATCTCTTCAGAATGAAACGAATTTCCGAGGTAGGCCCCCTGCATTCTATCTGTAAACTTTGTTCGAACTTTATTACAGTATTGATAATAAACCGACATGGCAGCCCCTAATGCCCCGCCGGCATCACCTGCCGCCGGTTGAATCCAAATCTGTTTAAACGGCGTTTCGCGTTGTATTCTTCCATTTGCGACACAATTGAGGGCGACCCCCCCAGCCAGACATAAGTTTTCGACTCCAAGCTCCTTGTGAACGGTACGCGATAAACGTAAAACAATCTCTTCAGTAACGGTCTGAATCGAGGCAGCTATATCCATCTCACGTTGAGTGACCTGACTCTCGGCTTTTCTCGGCTCTCCACCAAAAAGGGCGGCAAATTTCTTATTTGTCATAGTAAGCCCAGTGGCATAGTTAAAATACTTCATATTCAACCGAAAGGTACCATCTTCCTTTAGATCCAGGATGTTATCTAGGATAATATCTACATATTTATTTTTACCATAAGAAGCCAAACCCATTAATTTATACTCACCCGAATTCACCCTAAAACCACAATAATAGGTAAATGCAGAATACAACAACCCCAAGGAATGAGGAAAATTAATCTGCCATTGTGCTTTTAGTTGATTTCCTTCTCCCAGCCATACAGAAGTAGATGCCCATTCACCAACGCCATCAAAACAGAGCACCGCTGCCTTTTTAAAAGGTGAAGGAAAAAAAGCAGAAGCGGCATGGGCCTGATGATGCTCAGTAAATAACAGGGGCGGCAATTGCTTTTTGGAGCAAACAGCAAGTGAGGACAACTCCCTCTTTAGAGTGTTTTTCAAATAGAGTTTATCCTTAAGCCATATGGGCATAGAGGCGATAAAAGAACGTATGCCAATTGGTGCGTAAGCAAGATACGTCTCCACAAGGCGTTCAAATTTAACCAACGGCTTATCATAAAAAACTATATAATCAATATCTGATAACCTCAAACCAGCCTGGCCAAGACAACATTGTATGGCACCAGTTGGAAAAGAGGAGTCGTGTTTCTTTCTGCTGAATCGCTCTTCCTGGGCTGCAGCAATGATTTTACCACCTTCACCAATCAAGGCAGCAGCACTATCATGATAATATGCTGAGATTCCAAGAATATTCATATTACTAGTCACTTTATATACCTTTGTAATGACTGGAATTACCAGTTTTCACTGAAATCCATCTCCATGGTGATAATAAGCAAGAAGACTATCAGTCTGATATTAGCATTCCCTAGGTACATGAAATACTATTGATTTTGGGGGAAGAATAACCATTCTGAAATAGATATAAACAAAATGACATCATCGAAGTATTTTTTATTACCATATCCCCGCATGATCATCTATATTCTATTTTAATTGGTAAATCTCATATCTTTCATTCTTGACATCTTTTTTAAATTCAGCAATTTTCACTGTATTCTCATTGAACTCTTTCAGCTCCTGAAGAGACCAGGTAAACTTTCTACCATATTGTTCAATTCTGACAAACGGTGGGCCTTGATCTGAAAGTCCCAAATGGCCAAGAGCAATTAAAACAGTTTTATTTTCTTTCTCTTTAACGGATTTTGCAAGAGCAAGAAGCTCTCCCAAAGAAAGTTCCTGCTTATTCTCACGAATCAATTTAATATAGTTTTCATACCTGTTAATCCTAGGGACAAAAATCCGATTACCTACGTAATATGGCAATGATTCCAAACGAATATCAGGTTCACCCATAATAATAGCATCATGATATTGTTCATGGTCATGAAGAAACTGTCCAAAGGACTTATTGGAACTCATTTCTTTTGTCACATCTCTGACAATATATTTATACGACCCGACGATATGAACAAACAGAACAAATGGGATCACCCCATATAATACGATTTTGAATAATCGTGTCTTAAAAGAAACAAAATCTACCCTGGCCCTGATATCAAACAGAGTTATCCAGTATAATGTAAGAACATATAAGAAAAATATTCCCTGATGCCGCAAGACGCCACTGTATCCAATTGAAAAGAATCCCCCCAACGCAATTGCTCCCACCAACAATAACAGAGCCGCCATCGGTCTTATTAAAAGGCCAGCAGCAAAAACCCATATCAGCAAATCCCTTACAATACCTGGAAAACCCACAAAAATTTCATTAAAAGTATATCCAGGGTGTAGAATTGTTTGCAATAATGAACTGAATAGACTTGCTATACTGATCGTAGAAGCCTGCATGACAATACTATTCCGATCAGGAATCACAGTTACAAATGCAATAAGTACACCAAGAGATACAATAAACAAAGGAAATAGTAACGGTTGATTACCACATGTATTCATGGTGGAATTCTTATCAACAAACACTGCCTCTTTAACCCAGTATAGAGCCAAAAGGCATACAAAAATTGCTGAGTGGACATTGGTATTGGCTAAAGCAAAGAGGACAAGGGCCAACAAATAGGGTTTTTCTTTTTTTTGGGGATATAAAATAGCGAAAAGGAAAAAAAACAGCATGCTAATGCCATAGTTCCTTGCCATTATCGTATATTCATAAAAAGGCAAAAAAGAAAAAATAAACAGAATTTTGAACCATACAGAAAAAGGGGAAAAACGGAAGAAAAGAACGACACTAGAAAATCCAACTATAATACTGACGACTTGCAACACAACTGGTGCCTCAACCAGGAAGTATGCTAACCATAAAACTACAAACCACAGAATTGGATGACCCTCATTTCTGACAGCAATCGGCAGTTGCCATAAAGAATCCGCAGAAAGAGCCACATAGAGACTGTGTGCTTCGTCTCTCCAAATTTCATGGTTTAAAGCAACAAAAACGACTATACTTAGCCAGAGGAGAAGAATACTTAGCGAAATAATATTTGTGCCGTCTCTGGAAAATGCAGAGGAAGACCGAAGGTAATCCCTAAATTTCATTATAAGTAAGATACCAGGAATTTGTCACTTCCAATTCATTCGACGATCAAGTGGAGCAAAGATAGGGCTTTTCAGAAGACTCCATTTATGCAATCGAAAACCACAGGATGTAGCAATAACCCCTAGGCCGTATTTTGCAGCTCGAGAAAAACTGATGGATGATGCGTCATCAAAATAAAGTGTCGGGCAGGAAATCTCACCTACAGGGAATTTAGCATATATAATCTGGCTAAGCATTTGATTATCAAACACAAAATCGTCAGAATTCCTATCAAGAGGAAGTGTTTTTAGAATTTCCCCCGAAAATGCCCTGTACCCCGTATGATATTCAGAAAGCTTATAATTCAACATTACATTTTGAAAGAAAGTTAATAATCGATTAGCAAAATATTTATGCTTCGGCATCCCACCCTCTAAGGCACCAACGCCAAGAATGCGCGACCCAAGTACACAATCAAAAACTCCTTCTGCTATCAATGAGGCCATGGAAGTAATTAACTTTGGTGTATACTGGTAATCTGGGTGAAGCATAATGACAATATCCGCACCAAGCTCCAAAGCCTTTTTATAACATGATTTTTGGTTCCCTCCATACCCCATATTTTTTTTATGCCTGACAATGTGTTCTATCTTCAATCGCTCTGCAACCTCGACAGTTTTATCAGAGCTCATGTCATCAACAAGAACCACATAGTCGACAATGTCAAAAGGTATTTCGTTAAGAGTGTTCTCAAGGGTCTTTTCTGCATTATAAGCAGGAAGAACTACACATATTTTCTTATTATTAATCATAAAATAAAATCTCGACAAAATGCAACTAGAGGCAAACCAACTATCTGAAACAACAAATCTTATTTAGACCATTCCTCGCCGAAACGGCTCCGAATGAAACCATATAAATAACCAACAACATATGACATATAAATACGACTATGTATAGCATTCGTTCTAGAGGCAAGTCCAAAAGAAGAAAAAATATTTTTCAATAGTCGTTTCCATCTAGATCCAGTCCCCTCTTGGCCCGTTACATCATTCAATGGTATACTGGAAGATTCTACTAAACAGGCGGTTCTCTTCATGTAAACATCGGACACACCACCCCAAAAATATCTACGATAAAACCACCGTGAGCTTAGTCGATCCTTACCAACAAAATGAGTTACAGCTACATCCGGATGAAACCACGTTGCGCCACCACAAGATTCAATCATTCTCTGAAGTTGTGTTTCTTCCCCGGAAAGAAGAAGAGTTTTCTTTCGCCCCAAATTCTCATCAAAACCACCAGTTTGTTCTAGAATTGATCTAGTAAAATGACAATTCGCACCTATTATTTGCTGTGTGGGAAAATGCATCTCGAATGGTTTTTCACCAAAATCCAAATACCCAAGACAGACCTGCAGGTCCTCGGAAATCCATTCCGGTAAGGGTTGTTCAGGGGCAAGAGTGATCGTTCCAGTCAGACATTGAGGCTTCGGCGACAAATGCCCAAAGGCCCAGCAGGCCGCCCCCAACCACCCCTCATGTGCCACGGCATCATCATCTAGATACGCTACATACTTCCCCACAGCCTCCCTCCAGCCACGATTACGCGCAACTGACAGCCCCGGAGTCCCTTCATATACAATTCGAAAAGCACGCTCATCCCTAAAACGCTTCAAAATATTTGCAGTATTGTCAGTAGAGGCATTATCAACAACAATAATTTCAAATAGATCTCTCTGAAGAGTTTGAGTCAACAACGAACGAATACAGTTTTCTATATGCTCTTCTCTATTGTACGTACAGACAACAACAGAAATTGTTTTATTCATCATTGCTACACATTATATAAACAGATCGGATTGTTCAGCCTCACTCCAATCCATTACATGCGCTTTCTCCACATCCACCCCCCACCAATCGACAGAAGACCCACAACAGAGACATTCTGGTATAATATCTTCTCTGTTTTCCCCAATATTTGTCTTTCTTAATGCCTGCCAGAATGGATTGTTCCAAATATCCTCAAGAGACTGAGTTAGTAAATTACCACTTTTATATTTACCTGACTCGACCTTATGCATAAACATAATCTCACTGGCTGCGCAAGGATACAACTCCCCATTAAAGCCAATATATAATGAACGCCAAGGTTCTAGACAAGCCCTGTCTTTTGATTGTGAGCAACCAAACAGTGGCTGATGTTCAAAACTTATTCCTAATTCTTTTGCAATTTTTTCAGATTCCCTTATATAATTATTGCTTTCGGCTTGATGAAAATAAAGTGACGCACTAGTCAGCATTGGGACAGTTCCATCAGCTTTATTTCGGTACTTTTCTGGATAAACACGTACGTATACGGCTTTAACACCGTCAACTCCTAATTTCTTTGCTAATCTAACAAATTTCGGCAGTTCAGCAATATTCTGTTTCATAAGAATAATCGAAATTGATATTCCAATATTGCCTCTGTATTTCTCTCGTAATGAAACGATCATCATAATATTCTTTAACACTGACTCAAAAGCATCAACACCAGCTACCTGACGAAAAACATCACTACTCGCGGCGTTGACAGAAATCAAAAAATGAACACGGCTTTTTATCATTTTGACAACGTCTTGCTCTTTACATGAGCCTACCATATTGGAAATCACAGTATGCTGTACCGCAGGACATTGTTTTCGAGTATACTCTGCAATATCAGCTAGCTCGGGGTTTAAAAATGGCTCTCCGCCACCACCGTATACAACTTCAACAAGTTGATCCATATCCAGTTTACGGTAAATTGTTTTTATCTTATCGAGAGTTAAAGCCGCTGAAGACCCACAATTTTTATAGTCATGTCCACACATGATGCAACCTGAATTACACCTATCAATCATGAGTAAATTCAAAGAAGATGGTGCATAAGATAGCATAGTTTCACCTCGCCTTCGTGAGCGACTGATACAAGAGTAAGCTTTTTTACATCTAATGAATGACTGGATACGCGATTTAATTACTTTCATTAATATAGACCTTTCTGTTTCTTGATAGCATTCATGAACTTATCGCCCTTCAGGCGGGTTTTATTCTTTGCTGTATTCCATTGTTTCCTGATAACAATTTAGGCAATGTAAAACAAGCATAAATCCTCATAATAATATCCATTAAGCTTGGCTTAACCTATTTCTGCATCGATAATAGCCTCATTAACACCAATCTCAAATTGGCAAAGGAAACAACGGTAGTTGTATTCCTCGGGTGGTGAGCCAAACGGTACTTCCATTACTTTGTTCAATCCACTTTTCAACTCCACACTTATCCTGCTTAATTTGTTCTTCCTCACCAAAAATGTAACCACACTTTGGATGCCAAATCTTCCACAAAATCATACCCCACCGCAATACTAACAAACAAAAGAATCCTTACCTGTAACATCGCAGTATCATTCCTGGTATTTCTTCGGAAAGACGATCTCAGAAGTCCCCTTAACTGCCTTACCTATTTTGCGAATCCCTTCCTTGATAATTTCACATCACTTACTAAAACTCTTTGTTGCCTGAAGACCATAATAGCATATACGTTTGAAGCCTTTTACCAGTATATGTTGCACCGCTCTACCTATAAAAGTAAAAATGGAAATTGTTTCCACTTTCTTCGTTTTACCTTTATGATCATGATGCCATTACGTAACTGTTTTGCCATCATTTTATACAAAACTACTAACTGCGACAGGAGGTGAAACAACATATTGGGCTAAATAACGTGTCAATTCTTTTCACTTCTTGGGAACTTTGCCTTTTTTACATGAACAACAAATCCTTTTGAATATTGCTTCCATAAGAAACCGACAAGAATCTCAATTTTCATATCCAAAACCTCGAAAATAAGATTCAAAAAATGATACTGTCATTTTTTGTGAAGCATGTCATAGGGAAAGCACCCCAAACTTATCTATTTTTTAATTGCTGCCGCAACACCACCCATAATAATCACATGCAAGTGAGAAGGATATAGGCTAAATCAACCATGGGTCTTAACAACCATGATTACACCAATTTTCAAATTTACTGTACTAACATCATCATCCAAGCATTTATAGCCGGTACACATAAATATTGACAATAATTCAACATCATGACGATTATCATAAAACACCTAGCGTAATTGCTTGGGGACTGTCAAAATACAATGCCTGTATACTACACTCGAATGGAACATTTTACTGACTTGGCTCACCATATTATCAGCATAGACTTATGCGCACATAAGACAAAACAACTTTTACAGCTAAAGCAAACGCGACGAAGATCACGACCACATTTCATACAAATATATTCGCAATATCCCCCGGACTCTTTGCCACAATCCAGCATTTTTTATACAAGCTCTTCGTATTGATCACCATCATAAGCTGGATAATTCCCTTTGAAATCATCCCGATTCTCTAAAAATATTTTGCGAAATATTTCTTTGTCCTGTTTTGGTACAGTGGCCGTCTGCATGCTGTAAATATAGCAAAACATAACTCTTTATATTGATGCAACTTACAAAAATAGACAATTATAAGAAAAATGAAAATTCCTATGCTATTGAATTATTATTGTTGTGCGGGATCTCTTAGAAAAGATTCCAGATGTGCAACAGCCTCATCAGCTTGCATTTGTTCTTTCTCATACGCGAACCTTGCATGGGGAGTGTTATGTTTCGTAAAAATATCAGCGCTCCACTTCTCTCCACTACTCAGGGCCAATTCTTTTAGATAAATATTCAGCTTTCGTGTTGAATTGACAAAACCAGTGTTTTCTAAAGCCCACTCCCTAGGTTTAAAGGATCTGTACTCATTAATCATTTTTACAATCACATCAGCTAACTCGTCGTCGGATGAAACCATCCCTACCATATCATTAACATGATCTCGATTAACACCTCTGTTTTGTGATGAAAGTATAATTGGCACACCTGAAAAAAAACACTCATAAATACCCCTATTAGCACCTTCATCCTTGCTCAACAATATGCCTGTTTTGGATTTACGAAGCATTTCGCCTACTTTTTCAGATGATATCTTTTCGTAAAAATCAACAAGATCGCAAACACCATAATAACGACATTCTTTCTTAACATCATCAAGAGTTCTTCCCTCTATAGGATAACCTATTACAGCAACCTTCTTTATATGTTTCTTTATTTTGCCAATGGATTCGAAAAACAAGTCATGTCTCTTCCAACTCAGCCAATTTGCAATCATTACGACATCGTATTCTTTCGGCACATTAGTACCATCATCAAACAATTCAGAATCAGCCCAATCCCCTGCGCCAAGGCGGATTGGTTTAAAATTATGTCCGATATCTTTGATATAATTATAATCAGGCTCAAACTGCGCTTCGAAAACTACATCTGTCTCAAGACCAAAAGTGAGAAAAAACATAACGTTTTGATATCCTGACGTACTTGGCTCAATAACAAAACGATAATATTGTGCAAGTTTCTCGATGTCAAATAACGAAGCAAACCGTTGAACGCCTTCATCATATTGAACGAACAGAACCCCTTTTTCTTTTGGACTTAGATATGGCTTCAACATAATGAGATCACCCTGCCTAGAAGGGTCATGGACTGGTTTGGGATATTTCATACGCACAAGATGTTGATGTCCAAAACTTTTAAATAAATTTCGGCAGTTTTCAGCTGAACCTGAATCGACGTATGACGTGAGCACTCTGTTCTGAATACCACTCACATACTTTTTTTTATATTTATACAAACAATATTTATATGTCCCACCTAACTTGTCTTTCCCAACAAGACATGAAACATCACGCTCATACCTGAGTAATGCCCCTAGCCCACTATAGAAGTCTTTCTTTAAGAGAGAAAAACAACAACACGATAAAGCAACAAGAAGCCATGCCCACCTGACGAAAAATAGCTTTAAAAGGACTTCCTTCTTTTCAAAGAAAAAATATTTTATAGATTGTAAAACATTCACATTCATTCCAGTATTCCATTTTTGAAAGGCTGATAAATAGCTTTATTTAAATCAATGAATTCAATTTTTCAAGACGAATTAACATTCCCTTTTTGACATTGCAATTAGGCAAAGTGACTTCTAAAATCGAACCGGATTGCGACTTCGGTCTCTCTCCTCTGCCAGAAAATATCTGATGACTTGTATTTTTCTCTGGACTGAGCAAAATAGCTTTTTGACCCTCAATTTTGTGGCCACTTTTTTGAACAATTAATTCTGTGTCATCAACTGTCACTTTACTTATTTTGGCTCCTTTACCTAAATGGAATCGAAGAGTCCAGGTTCGCTTATCTACAGCTTGCTGAAAATCTCCCTCAATCTGCCCTATGGTTAACGATATTTTGCTGTCAGTATTCTCCAATATTAACGGTGTCTTGCAATGTTCACCACGTGTATAAGACACAGAGTCGCCATCATCTTCATACAGCATCCTTAAAGTTTTTCCGCCTTCAGTATCTGGAAACACATCAACAACAAGGTCATTCCATCTGTTTTCTCGGGTATATTCAATTTGCGGGATACTCAAAATGATTCCTCCCTGGCGAGCAAATATGGGAATATGCCACAACGGCGAAGAAATAGAGATCTTTTGAGGCCCAGTAAAAATTTCTCCGGACCACATATCTTGCCAACTTCCAGGAGGAACCCAAAGAATCCTTTCAGCAACAGATTGATCGTCAACATTCCACCATGTCATTTCACAAAAAGCTTTATATTGGTGGTCATAGTATTCCAATTTCAAGTCATAAAATCCACCTTTTTTTAGGTGAATTTTTCCAGTATGAAGAGATGCACCTTGGTCTTTCCAATAATCAATAACTTTCTGGCCTCCAACCCATAACCTTAATCCATCATCAGAGGTAATACCAAATTGATAATCACCTGTTGAGGGAACAGGCCCTACTTTCCCTTCCCAGCGAACTGAGAACAAATCCTCTGGCAGACCTTCAGCTGGTTGGCTCCCCTTACCTTCCCCCCAATCAAAATGAACATTTGCATCAACACGCACTAATGCAGCTACACCGCTGAGCTCCATATTATCGAAATACGAACCAGTCAACCCTTGCTGCCCATCAATGGTATGTAATAACTCATCAGGTATATGGTGCAGTCCTTTACCATCAACCACAGGTGCAACCAGAAGGTCATCACCGAAAAGATATTGCTGATCACTTTTAGCATCCTCATACTCAGGCCAAAAAAGGTCACAGCGCCGTAACATAGGTGTCCCGTCATCATACGCACGGCGAGCTGCCCCATAGATATAAGGCAAAAGGCGATATCGAAGTCTGATGTATTCAACAGCAATTTCTGCAGCACTTGCGCTGTAGTCCCAGGGTAATCGTGTCCCCCCTGAAGAATGCAGACGTAAGATAGGTGAAAATGTACCATATTGTAAGGATCTGATATAAAACTCGTCGGTCGGAATACCTGTATGTCCACCAATATCTTCACTCACATACGGCATCATCCTTGTGATACCACTATTCACCGCATTCGCAACGCCTTTTTGTAAATATGACCATTCCGGTTTTGTATCGCCTGTCCACCAAATAGGATAGCGATGAGCGGCAGGATGTGAAGGCTGGTTCGATTCACCATGATCAATACCATCAACATTCGAGAGAATGAGTGGCCGGCGGTTTGGACGAAACCTTTGAGTCACGTCTTTGTAAACTCGCATTCCCCAGACCTCTATACTAAGCCTTTCATCTGGCGTTTTAAGATGAGTATACCAGTTGCGATCAAACCACCAAGCGTCTACGCCAAGATTGAGGATTCTTGTTAAATGACTATACCTGTAGCTCACCTCTTTCGGATCAAGAGCATATTCGCTAACCGCCTTAGGGTGATCATTGATAGCAAGAAATACATTTTGATTATGGACATCGTTTATAAAACGTTCAATATTGGGGAAAAGAGCTTCATTTATATCGTACCCGTCTGATCCCCCGATTCTCCAATCGGTATCTAAAACAAAGACATCAAGAGGAATTTTTCTTTCTCTAAAATTTTGAATCGTTTGCAGCGCACTCTCTTCTGTATATACATGATAGCGACTATACCATAATCCAAAAACGTATAATGGGGGAAGTGGAATAGGACCGGTCAATTTAAGAAAATCTTTACGGAACTGCTCATACCCGCCCTTTCCAGGAACAAATATGTAAAGGTCCGTAGCCTCACTATCAATTCTCCATCCAGAAAGTGTTGGATCTTTGACGCTTTGATTATCAGGAACCGGTGTAGCTCCCCATGGTGGTGGTACTATACGTGGGGTGTCAGGAAATGCCCATATTTTGAAATTGGGCTTTGGCTCCGGTAAAAAAGTATTAATTATTTTTGTTTCATTACTCAGTTCAAAAAAGCTGTCACCGCTAGCAGTTTTAATGGACAAATTATTGGTTTTTTCTAAAGAGTGATCGACAGTAATAGTTAATTTTTTGGTTGAAAATATTATACTGTCATCCTTCACTAATTTCTTATATTCTACGCACGGCCAGTCCCGATCTACGACGGTAAAGGTATGTTCATTTTCAAAGTCTGTCCCTTGCTTCTTCTCAACACGAAGCAAACCATCAGAGAGAAACTGTAACCGTAAATTCCCAACAGTTAAGCCCTTATCAACAGAAGAACAAAACTGTAGATTTCCTTCAATATTGTCTTTTTTATGATAAGAACCCAAGAAACAGTAAAATATTGGACCTAAAACTACTACAAAAATCACCCAATAATATTTTAATATTTTGTTCGACATATTCACAATATATTATTCCATATAGGAAAGCATCAACTCTAGTTAACCATATAACATCACGCGCTTTTACCCAAAAACGGTAGAAACGAGGTTAAGTCAATCCTTGTAATAACTCAGCTTCCAATTCAAAATCCACGGGTGATTTATCATCATTAGCGGAATACCTTTTTCTAATGTTGTAGTAAGCTTCTAAATAATTAAACAATGCTTGTTCAGCTAGTGCCTTAGCTAAAAATCGCTCAGGATATATCGTCTGGGTCGTCAAAGTATGAAAAAAACGATTCGGCAACTGCATTATCCCAACAATTCCCCTTAAACCTTGTAGGGCCCATAGAAGCCACAGAGAATTGCAGAATACTTTTAACACCTGTCGGTCAAATACGATTGGTGTATCTATTTTTTCACTGAGTTATTATTTACAGTAACGGGACAATATGTTTATTAAAAAATTGTGCTCCAAAACTTGGATAATAATGATATGGGTCTTCCTTCCAATATAGTTCCCTTGATGGATACGATCTGCTTAAATCATTAAATTTATAGATTTTTTTCGAGAGCATACTGGGCAAGAACAAACCGTCATTAAGTTTTTTTTCCAATAAACTAATTACCTCTTTTTGATAAGGATTCATCCATCCAACTAGTAATACATTATTTTCATCTGCCCATTGTTGAATTTTAGCAACATCGTTTATTCTTCGTTGTGAAATTTCATATCTTGCAAAATGTGTAGTTGATAAACCAGTAAGCACCGAATTATATGAGTAGGTTTTCAGTGCCATGTCTGCTTTTTCTTGTCTTTTTGATACTTTTGCTCCATAGACTGTATATATTACAGGATTATCAAGTAGTTTTTTTACAATTGTCCTTAATGAGTACAGAGTAGTATCCTTCGAAGATAGATATGGTAGGATATCTTTAAATGTTTTTGAAAATTCGCTAGTATTAGTAACATAAGGAAATGTATTTTCATTAAACATAAACCAATCAAACCCAATTGCAACCCACTTAACTTTTGGTCGTTTTTCCTTTAAGAAAAGGAGCATTTCTTCGGGTAATGCAGCTGAAAACGATGCGTTAAGAATTGTACCTGGTAAGTTTAAATCCTCAGGATGAATATATGTTGCTTTGGAGGAACCCATAACTATCCCGTCATACTGCCCTTCTTCAATCAATCTTGCCTTAAGTCGTCGTTCGGAAGAAAAATAAGATGCTTTATTACCACGGATATAACTAAGAGGATCAACGATATAGTTTATTGCTATAACGATAATAGGTAACACCAAGAAAGTTACTATCATTATCTTTAAATATTTTAAATACATATTAATTAATCATCAAAATTGAAAATATAAAAATTCACTTATACGTGTTAATGAGGCTAATGACACAAATGTAACAATTGCAATGACAACTGCCCAACGAAAATTAGGCCTCCAGGTAATATGCCTACCTCTTCGAGTGAATTTTTTTGCATCAATCGCTGGGTTTTCATCGATAAGTAAATCTATTGTGTTTGGAGCAAACCATACTACCACTAACATGAATGCTAAGAGCACAATTCCTTCCGGGAGGTTTACTAATATTCCATTATAAAACATGCCTTGAAATGTAATCCATGAAACATCACCTGTAGTAATAAAGTATTCTATTATTGGCTTGATCAATATAGGTAAAGAGATACCATTAAAACCAAACATACCGGCGTAAATATTCATAGCCCCATGTAAACTCTCAGCCCTAAACATTACCCATGCGATGACAATACAAAAAAATGTGACTAATCGACCACTGAATTTACCTATAAGAGTTTCCTTTTGTCCACGACCACGAGATATGCACTTTCCAATTACTATTCTCCAAATATGATTTATTGA
>Ga0222693_100202_pt1 | contig 19243 bp, 12 predicted proteins | sample AntAcemetage1331_FD_179840 | JGI IMG/M metagenome (GOLD analysis project Ga0222693, IMG submission 179840) | Saline water microbial communities from Ace Lake, Antarctica - #1331 | ecosystem: Environmental > Aquatic > Non-marine Saline and Alkaline > Saline | place: Antarctica: Ace Lake... | reverse complement strand
TTTTTTCCCCTTGTGGGTGGGGAACTGAGCAAATTCAGGAATGCATGGTTCAAGTACATAGCGAATGTTTGCATGCTCAGCATATGCTTCTGCAGTATTATCTTTTAAAAATAGGGCTTCACCACAAGAGGCTTCATTCCAGAAATCGTGTACTTTCTTTTTTGCTTCTTCCATATTTTTTCCTAAAAACAATTATCGTTTGACCAGTTATATTGAGTTATGGCACTAATAGTTTCTAGCGCAATTTTTTCGGTACAAATGACCTGAATATAGCCAATATTGGAAACTCATAGAAAACACTTTTGAGTAAATAAGTGATTTTGGGCTTAATGCCTTTCTTAGATTTGGCAATTCCCCACATAAGTCTCTTACGAAGTTTTTTTAGCTCTGGTAAAGAATGTTCCATCAGATTATACGCAATTGCATCAGAATCGAGCCAAAAGTCTTCCTTGATAAAGCCCTTTTCAACAGCTTCTTTATAAACGTCTGTACCAGGCAGCAGCATTAATAACGCTGCACCGATTGATGAGCGAGGTTGTATTCTTGAAATAAGTTCTATGGTTTCATCAATCGATTCTTCATCTTCTCCCATATTTCCGACAATTAAATAGGCTCGTGCAGCAATACCTACTTCATGGGTAAGGTCAAATGCACGGATAATATCCTGGCGAGTTTGTTTTTTATTGATGCGTTTTAAGATGCGATCGCTACCACTTTCAACTCCGAAATCAATATTTCGGCAACCACTTTTTTTCATTTTTGTTAATATTTCGAGGTTGAGCATGGTTACATGACTGCTGCATGCCCATTGTAGGCTCCATCCGTTATCAATTATTCCCTGACAGATGGTGATGGCCCGTTGTTTATCAACGGGGAAATTGTCATCCCAAAAATACAGCGATTTAACCTTTTTTTCTTCAACCAGATATCTGATTTCCTCGAGAACATTTTCCGCTGTACGGAAACGCCATCTTCTACCCCAAAATCGGACACTTGCGCAGTATGAACAGTTGAATACACATCCTCTTGAGGTAATTATTGAGGCGGTGGGATGTGGTAATGCTGGGAATCCTTCATAATCTGCAAAGTTGAAATCTTGAAAACCGTCATAATATGGCCGTGCAATAGTATCGATGTTTTCAATACTGTGGCGTGAAGTGGTAAAAACAGGAGTATTGTTCTCGCCTCTTACTACCAGGCCGGGAATACTTTTGAAGTCCTCACCTTTTTCAAGTACAGTGAGCAGCTCGAGAAAGGTCTCTTCACCTTCTCCAATTGCAACAGCTTGGGCATGCGTTTTTTGCAGGATATGCTCTGGGTGCATGGTGGCATGTGGGCCGCCTATTACCAGCATAACCTGCGGCAGCTTTTTCTTTAACTCCTCACAAAGTTCCCAAACTAGTCCTCTACCGATGGTCCAGCAGGTGATGCCTATCAAATCTGGAGATGCAGCGCAGCTATCTTCAACGATTTTTGAAATATTCCATCGTTGCCCATCAATTAATAGTACCTTATGTCCAGCTCGACGTGCGGTACCTCCGAGATAAGCGATACCCGGAGGAGGGAAATCTGCTTTGTGGAATTGATTGGTCGGATTGCTGATTAAAACTACATTCATTTGATTAAATCCGGAGAATAAGAGTGGAAGATGATGGAGTTTATACGTGAATTTTCATTTTTAACGCGCTTGCAATATACCTTTCTAGTCTGTTTCAGACAATATAATATTTTTGTTTTTGAGAATTGATTCGTATAGTGCAAGAAATTTTTTGATAATTGAGTCCCATCTGAAATTTTCGTAGGTATATCCTTTCAGGTTATTGCCCATCTTTAGAAGGTTGGTGGGACTATTGGTCATGTCAAGGATGCCTTGCTGTAATCCATCCCTTGTTGCCGGAACAACTTTCCCCCCTTTAATCTTCTCAATAATATTCATGCCGCACTGATCTGTTATCAGAACAGGTGTAGCTGTCACTCCTGCTTCAAGGACAACGATTGACATGGCTTCCTGTCTGGAAGGGATGGCAAGAAAATCGGCAGCATCATAGGCCTTGGATTTGTCGTTTCCGCTTAAAAAACCGAGAAAATGGATTCGGTAATCGAGATTATGAAGTAGGACTTTATTTTTTAACTCTTGCAGTAGACCTTCATCAGGTCCCCCGAAGACCAGATGGTAATTAGGTAATTTCTCGTGTATTTGAATAAATGCATCGAGCAGAAGATCAGGTCCTTTTATGGCGTTGAGTCTGCCCATGAACAAGATGAATTTGCCTGCTCCGACACCATATTTTTTTTTGAAGTCATTATCCCCTTGAAAACAAAGATTTTCAACATTGATACCATTCGGGATTAAGGAAACTTGCTTTGGATGGATGCTATACTTAGCGAATTGTACAATCTCGTCAGGGCTTATGGCGATATGGCCTGAGGCATGCCGTATTATTCTGTTGCCGATAATTAGATTGTAAATGTTTTTTATGACTTTGGAACGTCCAAGTTGTGGCAATGATCCTGCCGGGCATATTACGTAAGGTTTATTGAGTTGCCTGGCAATTATATACACGATGGCGTTCAATGCCGTCCAGTGTTGCATCATATGAATGATGTCACAACTGGCTACTATTTGTTTGATTTGCGCATAGGAAAAGCTTGGTATATAAAATCTTGCAAACAAACAATTCAAAAGAACTACTTTAACACCTGATAGTGCTTTAATCCTTTTGGTAGAGGCTCGAAGGTTTGTTGCTAATAATGTACATTCTTGATTGCTGTGAACCAGATATTTACTCATCTGGAAGGTTCTTTCCACACCACCACCTCCGGTGATCGGGTCAATCATGACATCAACATTTAATATTTTCATGGTTTGTTCGAGAATCAGTCAACAGGATTGTGTTCTCGGTTTAAAGTATTGAGGAAACATGATAGTGACAACCCTATGGCGATTGCGAGAACTATCCAGCAGGGAAAAACTTGAAAAGAACGTAAAAAAAATGCGCTAATTGCACATCCTATCAACAGTGTTAGAGAGTAAATATTATTGACATCTGGCGTTTTTCGTATGGCTCGAATTCCTATTAGTAATAGAAAAACCCATATGAACAACCACGGTACCAGACTGAAGAGTCCGCCATCTTGCAGTAACGCAATATAGCCATTGTCTGGTGGTGCTCCGTTTACCTCATTGAAACGTCCCTTTACAACCTGGAGTTGTGAATGAGCAAATGTCATCATTTCATCTGGAGATGATTGAGGACGTCTCTTTGGACGTAAATAACTATAAATTGTTTGAGGAATGGCTAGAAATCTATATTTTATAAAGGTAGCAGTGTGCAGGCCAGTGTGAATTTGCTTTGTAAATGAATCAAGAATGTCAATCAGGAACAGAGGGACAGTTATTCCAGACAGGAATAGCAGAATAGGGTGAAATGGCCTTCCGACTGACTGTTGTTTGTCTGGTGAAAAAATGATCATAAACAACAGTGCTATCCCGAGCATCAGTAAACAAAGGATGATACCACTTCGGGAGGCTGATAAGTAAACGCAGAGTCCTGAGAAGAAGAGTATGCTGCTGGAGATTAACTCGGATCGTTTGCTATGATATAGATACGCAGCATATGTGGCAACAAAGGCACACCAAAAGGCAAGGAGATTGGGGTTAAATAACAGTGAACTTGCACGGTGGATTCGTACGCCTTCATTCTTCCCAAACTGAATTAAGTTTCCTGACCATCCTTGTAAAGCCAGAACTTCATAACTGCCAATAGCTGCTACTGCGATCACTACTGAAATTAATATGTAATTAAACGACTTGAGGTTAAAATGTGTTTCATTGTTCTTCAATTGTATAACTGTCGTAAATTCTATGGCGAGGAGGATCATTAAACCAGCGGAGACTGTATCTTGCAGCTCGACGCGTCCCGGATATTGGTTAAACGTAATTATATTCCATAGCCAGAAGATTAGGACAACTACTATCCAGGAGATAAATGCTCCCCATATCCATTTTTCATAAATATTTGAGAAGCTTTGCGATATTTGCTTGCGATATCGCCAGGTGAGAAGAACAATTATCTGAAAAACAAAGGTTAGACCTATTAATTTCACACCAGTTTGAGGGGGAGTCGTGGGACGATGATACCAGCCAAAATGTGGGGCAAAAGTCAGACCTAATAGAACGGAATAGCTGAAGTGTACACTGATATATAAGAACAGGCCGCTTAATTGATAGTAAATGTTTCTCCCCTTTATTGAATAGATGAGGAGGATGGCGGCAAAGGTTGTGTTTATTAATAGAGGAGTCATCAGAAATTGTTATTCATTTTGTACGTCGATGCCGAAGGAATAGTCCTATGGGGCAGTGGTTAGTTTGTAGTATGTGATCGGCTTGATGTCTTTTGGTTAAAACGGATTGATGTAGTAACAAATGTCCAGATATTCACTTTTATTTTGACAAAGATCATTAAGGTAAGCCCATGAAAGATGTAGCCCAATGAGGTTGCCCATGCCAGACCGATTAAGCCGAATTGTTGTACTGCCCATATGGATCCTCCAACTATAATCGTACCAATGCACAGGGTAAGATATATAATGAATTTTTGATGTCCGGTCATCATTAAAATAGTTGAGGGGGATCCTGTTAAGAGATTGAGAAATTGCCCAAGGCTTAAAATAATCAAAATATCATACCCTGTACGATAATAACTTCCCAGTAAAAACTCCAGTAGAGGAGCACCCAGAAAAATGTAGAGAACAACCAGAAAAAAGGAGGGAATTGCGGCAATGGTTGCACCGGATCGTACTGTTTTTTCAAGGCGATCAATTTTTCCAGTTGAAAACATTTCAGATATAATAGGTGGGATAACAGCGTTGATGACTAATAGCGGCAGTGTAACTGGTAAGACTAGGCGAAAGACTGCACCGTATAAGGCCACGGCACTCTTCGTCTCAAAATTTCCAAGAATCCAGATATCTGCTTGAATCAAAAAGAAAAGCATCAAGTTTGTCAAACATAATGGTAACCCTACTTTTAGTATTTCTGTTCCTGCAATATTGTCAGGTCCATTGATTCTTTGGTATTTTCCCCATAACAAATAACCGGCCAAGGCCACACCAGCCGATGTTGCTATAATAGTTAGATAGATTACTTCATAAATGTTGCTCTGGCCTTTGCTGATCCATAATAACCATAAAAAAATAGCAGTGAGTATACTTGTCAGGGTGCCGCCGGTGATAGTTGCCATCTTTATATTGTGGAATCCCCGGAAAGTTTCTGCGAAAAAATGTTGCAAGGCGAGAAGAGCCATCCAAACCGAAGTTATGCCGATTACTCCTTTTATTAACAATGAATCAAACAATTGGTCGGCTATCCATTCGCCTAATCCTAAATTCAAGCATAAGGCAACGACGCTGATACCAGTGACTACGTAAAAGAAGGCAAAGCGAATAGCTTTGGCAGCTTTAGATGGATGATTTGTTCTCATAAATTCGGCGACAAAACGAACAATCGCCAAATTCATACCTAATTGGCTCAGGACAGCTGTCAGCATCGCCAGACTGAGAAGTAAAAAATAGGTACCTAGTGCTTCCGGTGGGAGAATACGGGCAAGAATTAAGTTGATCAAAATGCTTGATATAGTGGTGGTGACTTTTCCTGAAAATGCCCAGCACCCCCTAGATAATAAACCCGTATTTGTGGAGGAAGATGGGAGTTGTTTCACCGTATGCATTCGATTAATCGTGCCTTGCAGGCCCAGAGGAAAATGGAATTTTTCAGAGAAAAGTTTTTCTGAGGTATAACGAACATCACCAGGGTTACCAGCTCCCTTGCGAAAATTCCGGATAAAGTAAGGAATAGCCAGAGGTAAATGGGGAGTTTTTTTAGATACGTAATTGTTCGTATTGACTTTGTCTTTTGCTGTCAGTAAAGCCCAAATTTCAGCGTTTGTATTTAATTCCTCGTCATCATAGGAGACATTGAAACATTGGGGAGATGGGAAGTCTCGATTTATAAAATAGAGTGCTGCATATGCAACGTCCTCAGCGTGGACAGTATGAGGACACTCTCCTCCAACAATAAAAATTCTCATTCTAGCCTGCCAGGAATTTCTTTGAGTCCCAAAAAGTGGTCCAGGGTGGTTTTCTTCAATGATATTTCCTGGACGTAAAATTATGACATGGTGACCTTCAAGTTCCTTTTTGACCAGATTTTCGGCTGCGAGTTTACTTTTTTCATAAGCATTTTGAGGATTGCAGGAGGTGGTTTCGTTAAGCCATTTTTTGTCAGTTTTTCCAACTACACCGATACTTCCAAGGTAACAGAAATAGTTGATTCCTGACTTTTTGACGAGTTGCAATAAACGATCTGTCCCCAGAACATTTACTTCCCACATTTTTGATTCATCATGCAACTCGGCGGCGCAATGAAATATGATATTGGCACCAGATATAAATTCTTGTGGTAGGTCTTTGGCAGTGAGATCCCCCTTGAAACAAGTGACTTTCGGGTTTAAGGGAAATTCTTTTCGACTGAGTGCTCTGACCTGATAGCCCTTTTTGAGTAGCCTTTTAACAATTTCACTGCCAACCATTCCGGAAGCACCGGTTACACAAGCGATACCTTTGCTGTTATTATATGAAGACATCGGTTTTTATTTTTTCCTATACTGTTGCATTGTATTGTGAAATGTATTCTGCTTGCATTTTTTCCTAATGCGTTGTTGTCGTTTGGACAATTTTGTGACGGATTCAGTATTAACATTTTTTTGAAAAATAAGTATACTATGCGATATCAAAATTCAATGAAATAACGATTTTATCCCTTTTTTGCATTGTTCTGATTTTATTGTGAAAAGGTTTTTGCGAACAAAGTGCCGTTGAGCCATGAAATAGGTAAGGTATCAAGCGCTTGATATAGTATTGTTTAATACGACTTGTTAGAAGGGCTTAAAAAAAGTTGTTGTAAGTCATCTTGCATATTGATACTGATGTGATGTATTTAATTGTTATGTATCTCCATTATTCAAGTCGAATGGTCAGGAACATGTGTAATCTATTTTTTTTCTCAATTAATTCAGGCTTAGCGAAAATATGTGTGGGATAGCAGGGTATTGCGGTGATTTTGATTCGTCATTGCTTAACGAGATGAATATGATACAGGCTCATCGTGGACCGGATGGGCATGGTATCTGGTTTGAGTCTGAAAATCATATCGGTTTAGCACATTCCCGTTTGGCGATTATTGATATCTCCAGTGCAGGATACCAACCGATGGTTGATACTTCTGGCCGAGCAGTGATCACATATAATGGGGAGATTTATAACTATAAAGAATTGAGGCATGGCCTAGAATCTGAAGGTTATCAGTTTGAATCTGATTCTGACACAGAAGTTCTGTTAAAGATGTATCACAGATACGGCTCTGATTTACTGGCATACTTGAATGGAATTTTTGCCTTTGCTGTTTGGGATCAGGAAAAAAAGGAACTTTTTCTGGCTCGCGATGGAGTTGGGGTGAAGCCTCTGTATTATAGTGCTGTTAATGATTCGTTCTTGTTCGCCAGTGAAATAAAAGCGCTAATGGTCAGTCAGCAGATTGCACGACGTTTGAATTATCATGCAATAGCGAGTCACTTAACATACCTGTGGTCTCCACATCCGAATACCGTAATTGATGGCGTCTTCAAGCTGGAACCTGGACAAGCTATGATTGTCCGTCGGGGTGTGATTGCTCGTAAATGGGTTTTTTATGACCTTCCTTATCAAACTGAACTGCGAATAATATCTGAAGAAGAGGCCGCCTTGGAAACAAGGCGGCTGGTTTCTCAAGCTGTTCAACGGCAAATGATGTCTGATGTGCCAGTCGGTGCATTTCTCTCCGGAGGGTTGGATTCCAGCGCTGTGGTAGCCTTTGCCAGAGAGCACTCTCCTCGGCATAGAATTCAGACTTTCTCGATTGACTTGCAGGGGCAAGGGCTTGCAGGTGAAGGCCTCGTTAATGATTTGCCATATGCCCTTAAGGTGGCGGAACATTTAGATGTTGACCTTAAAGTCGTAAAGGTAGGAGCCGAGATTATTCAGAATCTGGAGCGGATGCTCTATCATCTGGATGAACCTCAGGCTGATCCGGCACCGCTCAATGCTTTATTTATTAGCAGGCTGGCTGCTGAACAGGGAGTGAAAGTATTATTGTCAGGTGCCGGAGGAGATGATATCTTCACCGGTTATCGGCGGCATTATGCCCTCGCACAGGAACGCTATTGGTCGTGGCTACCTCTTTTTTTACGTAAGGGGTTGAGTGGTGTTTCGAGCTTGTTTCCGTCAAATAGCCCCACGGGGCGGCGAGTGGTAAAAGCATTCAAATATGCTGATTTTGATAGAGACAAAAGAATTGCCAGTTATTTTTTTTGGCTCAATCGTGATTTCGTTTTTGATGTACTTTCCAAAAAAAGTCGAGAAAGTTTGGGGGGGTATGATCCGGCTTTGCCACTTTTACAGACACTGGCTGCTAAACCAAAGTCACTCCATCCTTTGAATAAAATGTTATATCTCGAAGGAAAACATTTTCTGGCTGATCATAACCTTAACTACACTGATAAAGCTGGAATGGCTGAAGGTGTTGAGATACGTGTTCCCCTGCTTGATCCTGATCTTATTGCTTTTGCTGCCTCATTACCTTTGAGCTATAAGCAAAAAGGCAGGTCAGGAAAATATATTTTCAAAAAAGCGATGAAAGGCATCCTGCCTGAGGAGGTGATTCATCGACCCAAAACAGGGTTTGCTGCACCACTTCGATATTGGCTGCAAAATGAGCTTAAAGAAATGGTTGATGATGTACTCTCTCCTGGGAGTATCAGACAAAGGGGGATTTTTGATTACGAGGGTATTTCTCGATTACGTAAGATGGATGCAAATGGTAAAGTTGACGCAGCATATCCAATTTTTTCCATGGTTTGTATGGAACTTTGGTGTCGGATATTTATTGACAGGCCTGTTCCAGGATATTGAGAGGCAGGTATGAAACAAATTCTTCAGAATATTGCTAATGGTGAAACAACAGTAGTTGATGTTCCCTGCCCCAGTAATAAGAAAGATAGCCTTCTTATTGCATCACGAAACTCTCTGGTTTCTGCTGGTACAGAACGAATGCTGATTGATTTTGGTAAAGCTAATTATATTGATAAAGCTCGCCAGCAACCAGACAAAGTTAAAATGGTGCTGAATAAGGTTAAAACCGATGGCCTGCTACCAACTATTGAGGCGGTTCGATCTAAACTGAGCCAGCCTATTCCACTTGGTTATTGTAATGTTGGTGTGGTGCTGGAAAGTGGGGTTGAGGGCTTTGTAGAAGGAGATCGTGTGGTTTCCAATGGCAACCATGCTGAAGTGGTCTGTGTACCGAAAAATTTATGTGTCAAGGTGCCCGATGGGGTAGACGACGAATCCGCAGCATTTACGGTACTGGCTGCAGTGGGGTTACAGGGTATACGGTTGGTTAAACCAACTTTGGGGGAAACTATAGTTGTTTCCGGATTGGGGTTGGTTGGATTGTTAACAGTGCAATTGTTGATTGCTAACGGTTGTCGTGTGTTAGGTGTTGATTCTGATTCCTCACGTTGTGCCATGGCTGGGCAGTTTGGTGCTGAAATTGTTGATCTTTCTAAAGGCATGGATCCTATTGTTGTCGCGCAGGATTTCTCCCGCGGTCGCGGTGTCGATGCTGTAATTGTTGCAGCAGCAACGAATAGTGATGAGGTTATGCATCAGGCTGCCCAGATGTGTCGAAAACGAGGCAGAGTTGTGCTGGTTGGTGTGGTGGGATTGAATCTCCGTCGGGATGATTTCTTTAAAAAAGAAATCTCTTTTTGTATCTCCGCTTCTTATGGACCGGGGCGTTACGACTCTAACTATGAGGATAAGGGGCAGGATTATCCGTTCGGTTTTGTCCGATGGACTGAGCAGCGCAATTTTGAGGCTGTACTGGATATGATGGCTGACGGCCGTTTGGATGTTAACTTTCTTATTTCCCATCGTTTTTCGATTGGTGAGGCGGAAAAAGCATACAAGGTCGTTACCGGGATAGAGCCGTCCCTGGGTATTATACTGGACTATCCAGAATGTAAGGCTTCGTCGGTTTCGAAAAGGGTGGAGTTTTCGCCAGTTCGACAACATGATGTCCCCTCCGGTCTGGACAAGTGTGGCGTGAGTTTTGTTGGTGCTGGCAATTATGCCACTGCAGTGTTGATTCCTGCTTTCAAGGATACTGGAGTACGATTGCATTGTGTTGCGTCAAGTGGCGGGGTAAGTGGCGTCTATGCCGGACGTAAATTTGGTTTTGCTGAGACGTCTACTGATACGGATGCCCTGTTTTCTGAAAAGGAAACCAATGCTGTTGTCATCAGCACTCGTCATGACAGTCATGCCCATTTCGTGCTCAAGGCTCTTGAAACTGGCAAACATATATTTGTTGAAAAGCCATTATGCCTGACGCTAGAGGAACTCTCTCTTATTGAGAGAGAATATTTTGAAAGATGTGGACACAATTCATCATCTCTCCTGCTGATGGTTGGTTTTAATCGTCGATTTTCACCTCAAGTTCAGAAAATGAAAGAATTGCTTGATGGGGTGACAGGGCCAAAGTCTTTGGTGATGACGGTGAACGCAGGGATGATAACGGAAGATCACTGGACTCAGGATAGGGGGGTCGGTGGTGGACGTGTGGTTGGTGAAGCGTGTCATTTTATTGATTTATTACGGTTTTTGGTCGGTTTTTCTATTAGTGGCTGGCAGAAATCAGTGATGGATACTCCCACAGGTGATACATTAAGTATTCAATTGAGTTTTGAGGACGGTTCCTTGGGGACGGTGCACTATTTTGCAAATGGCAGCAAATCTTTTCCCAAGGAACGACTGGAAATATTTACTAGTGGGCGCGTTTTACAATTGGATAATTTTCGAAAACTTACAGGTTTTGGTTGGCCAAATTTTAGCAAGATGAATCTATGGCGTCAGGATAAAGGGCAGAAGACCTGCGCCTCAGCCTTTGTGAAGGCCATAGAACAGGGGGCGGAGGCCCCAATTCCATTGGCAGAGGTGTTTGAAGTGAGTCGGGTTGCGATAGAGGTTGCGCAAATATGACAAAACAAACGGTACTTATCGATATTATTGCTGGTGCACGTCCGAATTTTATGAAGATTGCACCAATTATTAGGGCTTTGGAGGAACACCATTTAGCTGATGGCATGTTACGGTATCGATTAGTTCACACTGGTCAGCATTATGACAAACGAATGTCTGATGATTTTTTTTATCAGCTTGGTATTCCTGAACCGGATGTGAATCTTGAAGTGGGCTCTGGAAGCCAAGCTAAACAGACTGCAGCCATTATGGTGGGTTACGAGAAGCTTCTTTTAGAGCAGCGAAGCAAACTTTGTCTTGTTGTTGGTGATGTGACGTCTACCATGGCCTGTGCCATAGCGGCTCAGAAGCTAGGTGTTCTTGTCGCCCATGTGGAGGGGGGAATCCGTTCTGGCGATTGGAGTATGCCAGAAGAAATAAACCGTATGGTAACTGATGCAATCACAAATTATTTTTTTACCACCAGTGAGATAGCCAATAATAATTTGCGGAATTCTGGGGTATCAGAAGAGCGTATTCATTTTGTTGGTAATACGATGATTGATACCCTGTTGGCTAACATGGATCGGCTGAGGCCCCCTTCTTTTTGGGAAGAAAGGGAGCTGCAGGAAGGTGATTATTTTGTGTTGACTTTGCATCGGCCAGCGAATGTAGATGAAAGGGATGATTTTGCCAGGTTGCTCAGGGCTATTGCTGAAGCAACTCGGGGCTTACCGGTAGTTTTTCCGGTTCACCCGCGTACAGCTAAGACTTTGCAGGAGCTTGGTGGAATTCCAGCAAACTTTCTATTGGTGGAGGCTCAGCCGTATTTGGAGTTTAACTATTTGGTTAAGCACGCTAGGGCAGTGATAACTGATTCTGGAGGCATCACCGAAGAAACCACGGTGATGGGGATTCCATGTATTACCTTGCGTGACAATACGGAACGTCCTGAGACTGTCACAATCGGAACGAATGAACTGATCGGAACTGATCCGAATAATTTGCAGCCTGTATTAGACCGTCTTTTTGCCAAACAGTGGAAGCAGGGTTCCATGCCTGATAAATGGGATGGTTGCGCTGGAGAGCGGATTGTGCAGGTTTTATCGAGGATTCTTTGAGCAGGTTGTTGCTTTATTTAAATACCCTGCGTTATCTGAAGCTTGCTCAGATTTGGGGGCGATTAGCTTTTAAACTGAAGCAGTCTCGACCAGATTTGCGTCCAGCGCCAGTTTTTCGCTACACAGATGGAGGTTGGCAGTGCTCGGCATCCAGGCAAATTTCGATGTTAGGGCCAAGTAGCTTCCGTTTTCTCAACAAAGAGCATATTCTCGTTTCCGCAGATGATTGGAATTCATTGGGACTACCTAAGCTCTGGCTTTATAATCTCCACTATTTTGATGATCTGAATGCTTTTGGGGCTGCCGAGCGAAATGACTGGCACAAAGCTTTAATTGCACGTTGGCTTACTGGAAATCCACCTGCAGAAGGCAATGGTTGGGAGTCGTATCCTCTTTCCCTGCGGATAGTCAATTGGTTTAAATGGGCATTGGCTGGTAATATCCTTAGTGAAGATGCGCTGCACTCACTGGCAATACAAACTCGTTTTCTTGCAAGTCATATTGAACGGCATCTATTGGGGAACCATTTGTTTGCAAATGCGAAAGCATTGGTGTTTGCCGGTTGCCTGTTTGAAGGAGAGGAAGCCGGTAAATGGCTTCGTCTTGGGATGAATATTATAGCTTACGAACTTCCTGAACAGATTCTTGATGATGGGGGACATTTTGAACGTAGTACAATGTATCATGCACTTGCTTTCGAAGATATGCTTGATTTAATCAACCTGACAAAAGCATATTCGGCAGTTTTTGCCCCCTGGTTGGATACAATCACTTCCTGGTCGTTAACAGTAACGGGGATGGGGAAATGGTTAGCTGCTATGTGTCATCCTGATGAGGAAATTTCATTCTTCAATGATAGTGCAATAGGTATTGCCCCATCACCTGCTGAATTGTTTTCCTACGCTGCTCGTTTAAATCTTGAAGTTGCGAGATCACCGGAAAAAGAATTAATCTGGATGAAACAGTCCGGTTACGTAAGTGTGAAAGACAATGGTGCTGTACTTATTGTTGATGTCGCTCCTGTTGGACCCGATTATCTGCCTGCCCATGCACACGCTGATACTTTGAGCTTTGAGTTTTCACTAGCTGGAGATCGACTCTTTGTCAATACTGGTACTTCGCTCTATGGGATTGGGCGAGAACGGGAGTGGCAGCGTTCCACTGCTGCACACAATACTGTTGAGATTGATACGGAGGATTCCTCCGAAGTCTGGGCCGGTTTTCGCGTTGCACGTCGAGCGTATCCTTTTGATATTAAAGTAGCAGAAACAGATGATGCAATAACAATAACTGCTTCCCACAATGGATATTTGAGGCTTCCTGTAAAAAGCATTCATCGTCGGAAATGGTTGTTTTCTTCTCATTCGTTAATTGTAAAAGATGAAATTGTCGGGGATGAATTTCGTGGGGCTGTAGCCAGGTTCTATTTGCATCCTCTGGTACAGGTTGTTTCGAATAATATCAAAGATGGGCGGGTTGTACTCCAACTACCTTGTGGGCAAAAGGTTGATCTTGAAATAGAAGGGGGAAGATTAGATTTGAATGTCACAACTTGGCACCCCAGTTTTGGTGTTTCTGATTCTAATCTTTGTTTATCTGTGTCTTTTCAATCTGCAACTGTGAAAACGAAAATAGGGTGGCAAGAGGAGGGGAGTTGAAAATATTAGTGTTGAGTTTTTATTATGAACCCGATCTGTGTGCCGGTTCTTTTCGAACTACAGCCTTAGTAAATGAGCTGGTGCAGGTTATGGCTGCAGGGTCTCATATTGATGTGGTTAGTACATTACCAAATAGATACAGTACGTTTTCCACCGAGGCGGCTTCTGTTGAAAGTCGTCCAGGGGTGTCAATAAAACGAATTGCTTTGCCGCAGCATAAAAGTGGTATGGTTGATCAAACCAAAGCTTTTGTAGTCTTTTCCAGACAAGTTTTACAATATACGGCATCTCGGAAATATGATATTATATTTGCCACATCGTCACGGCTCATGACAGCCGTACTGGGTGCATGGATTGCTCATCAAAAAAAGGTTGCACTCTATCTCGATATCAGGGATATTTTTGTTGATACCATTAAGGACGTACTGCCGCGACGATTTGCGGTGATAGCTAGACCTGTTTTTTCTCTACTGGAGAAATATGCTATCAGGCGTGCAGGAAAAGTAAATCTCGTTTCGCGGGGTTTTCGTGAGTATTTTTTTCGGCGTTATCCACAACAACGTTTTTCCTATTATACTAATGGGATAGACGAAAACTTTATTGCTGCTTCTGCCACAACGTCTTATTTACCCCAAAAGAATATCTTTCCAGTGTCAGTGCTTTATGCTGGGAATATTGGAGAAGGGCAAGGGCTTCATGCCATTTTACCTGATTTGGCTAAAAGAATGCGAGGACGCGTACGCTTTATTATTATCGGAGACGGAGGACGAAAGGAGGCTTTACGCTTGGAATTGGATAGAAATAGTATTGATAATGTTGAGCTTCTGGAACCGATAAATCGTGAAAGATTGATAGATGCATATATTGATGCAGATGTTTTGTTTTTGCATCTTCATGACTATGATGCTTTCAAAAAAGTGTTACCCTCTAAAATTTTTGAATATGCAGCGATGGGAAAACCTATTTGGGCAGGTGTTGCCGGGTATGCTGCCGAGTTTATGCATACTGAAATTGATAACTCTGTAGTGTTTCATCCATGCGATGCCGTAGATGCTGAACGGGTGTTTTCAGATCTCTCACTGCAGAGTCTCCCTCGAGAAAAATTTGTCACTCAATATGCTCGTAGAAAAATAATGAAAGAAATGGCGTTGGATATTTTGCTGTATGCCAAAGGGAGTGAGTCTACTTGAGAGTTCTGGTAACAGGTGCCACCGGTATGGTAGGGAGTTTTCTTCTTTTACGACTACTGGAGCTGAATGTTTGTGTACGAGCGGTTATGCGACAGCAGTTTTTTGATTTTCCTCTTGGCATTGAATCTGTAATTATTGCTGACATCAGCCAGGAGACTGATTGGACTCTGGCTTTAGCTGGAATAGATGTGGTGATTCATGCAGCGGCCCAGGTTCATGTATTAGACGATTCAAAGAAAGAACAATTATCTCAATTTCGTTCTGTAAATGCTTCTGGTACGTTAAATCTAGCTCGCCAGGCTGCCTGTGCAAGTGTCGGACGGTTTATTTTTATCAGTTCAATCAAGGTGAATGGTGAGGAAACAGCACCGGGATGTCCTTTTACTGAAGAGGATGAACCTGCCCCCCAAGGGGCTTATGCTATTTCAAAGTATGAGGCAGAAAATGGTTTAAGAAACCTTGCGGAAGAAACTGATATGGATGTTGTAATTCTCCGTTCACCCTTAGTGTATGGTTGTGGAGTAAAGGCAAACTTCCAGAAACTTCTGGAAGTTGTTGATAAAAAAATTCCGTTACCCTTAGGTGGTATACAGAATAGACGAAGTTTAGTAGCAGTGGACAATCTTGTTGACTTGATAACAACCTGTTTGGTGCATTCTGCGGCTTCGAATCAAACTTTTTTTGTTAGTGATGGAGACGATTTGTCGACAACCGACCTTTTAAAAAGAATAGGTTTGGCTTTTGGGAAACCTGCTTTTTTGCTCCCTGTCCCCCAGGTGCTTGTCGAATTAGGATTAAAAATGCTTGGAAGAGGTGATGTCGCGATGAGATTGTGTAGTTCTTTACAGGTCGATATCCGTAAGGCAGAACAGTTACTGAGTTGGTTGCCACCGATTAGTGTCGGTGATGCTCTTTTAAAGACAACTAAAGCATATTTAGAAAAAGTATCAAAATGAAACGAATTTTCGATTTATTTGTTGCTGTTAACGCATTAATAGCTTTCATCTTACCCATGTTGCTGATTGCTATACTGGTGAAATTATCATCACGGGGGCCAATATTATATTGGTCTGATCGTATAGGGCAATTGAATCATGTTTTTAAAATGCCCAAATTTAGAACAATGGTGATTGGTACTCCTGCAGTTGCCACACACCTCATGGATAACCCAGACATTTATTTGACATCAACTGGTCGTTTTTTACGAAAATTCAGCATGGATGAACTTCCACAGTTGTTGAGCATCTTGAAAGGCGATATGAGTCTTGTCGGTCCAAGGCCGGCTCTCTTTAATCAGGATGATTTAATTGAACTTCGTACTAAACAGGAAGTTCACTTATTAATACCTGGACTTACAGGTTGGGCTCAAATAAACGGTAGAGATGATTTGCCTATAAGAGAAAAAGTTGAATACGATAAATATTATTTAGATAACCATTCTTTTCTGCTGGATTGTAATATCATTATCCAAACACTGTACAAAATTTTTCATTGTGAAGGTGTACGTCACTAGGCAATTAATTCGCAAGACCTCAGAGAGAAATATTGGCTAGTCAACAGTATTGAATTGATGCGAAAAACTATTACGAGTTAGGTTGAGAAAAGTCATGCCAAGGATGTGTTGTGTTTAAAAAAAATGTGAATCAGTTTTTGTTGAATCGTTGGGTTGCTTCTTTGCATGATTTGATTTGTGTCCCTGTTGCTATTTTCATGGCTTTTTACTTTCGTTTTAATTTGCATGGGTTATCTGAGGTTTACATACGATCATTTGTGAATATTTCTCTGGTATCCCTACCTATCTATTCGTTTTTATTTTGGTATTTTGGTCTCTACCGCGGTATCTGGCGATTTGCTTCCCTACCGGATTTGTTCAGAATTGTCAAAGCCGTTTCGCTTGGTTTCCTAGCCGTTCCTTTGGTTTCAGTGGTTCTTTTTAAAATTACGGATGTACCCCGTACTGTCATTGTTCTTTTTCCATTATTACTTGTTTTCTTTTTAATCGGTTCCCGTTTGGGATATCGTCTTTTAAAGGATCGTCGTTTACGGTTAAGGCGGGAAGAGGGGGTTCGAACTTTAGTTGTTGGTGCTGGGAAGGCTGGGGAGCTTCTCCTTCGGGATTTGCTGACACGTCAAGAGTTTCAACCGATCGCTTTTGTTGATGACGATGTAAAGAAGCAGGGACTTGAGGTGCATGGCATTCGTGTGTGTGGTCATCTTTCCGATATAACTACGCTTGTTGGGACCTTGGAGATTGGGTTGGTTTTACTTGCGATCCCTTCAGCTCGAAAGGAAATTGTTAACCATGTTATATCAGAATGTATTGCTGCAGGTGTGGAATTTAAGACCTTACCGTCAATTCATGAAGAGTCTGGTAACAGTGTGGATGTAGGGCAATTGAGACCCATAACTCTTGATGATTTACTTGGACGTGAATCTGTAGATCTCGATCAGCATGGTATTGCCAGCTATTTGCAAGGGCAAACAGTTCTTGTTAGTGGTAGTGGTGGTTCCATTGGTTCAGAGTTATGTCGTCAGGTCGCTGCCCTGGACCCCAAACGGCTCGTTCTTTTCGAGCATGGTGAGTATAATCTCTACGCAATTGACCATGAGTTACGCAGAGATTTTCCAGCCCTTGAAATTATCACTGTCCTTGGTGATGTAAAGAATAGAGAAAGGGTTGATTGGGTTTTTCGGAAATTCAGGCCTCAGGTAATCTTTCATGCTGCAGCTTACAAGCATGTGCCCATGTTGGAGATTAATCCTGCAGAGGGTGTCCGTAATAATGTTATGGGAACCAGGTTGATGGCCGAGGTTGCTGATCAATATGATGTTGAGTGTTTTGTTATGGTCTCCACCGATAAAGCAGTTAACCCCGCTAATGTTATGGGATGTACCAAGCGTATTGCTGAGATTTTTTGTCAAAATTTGGCTAGGAAATCCAAGACACGTTTTATTACCACCAGATTTGGCAATGTTCTTGGTTCTACCGGTTCGGTTGTGCCCTTATTTGAAAAGCAGATTCAGCAAGGTGGACCGGTGACAGTGACCCATCGAGATATCACTAGGTTTTTCATGACCATCCCTGAGGCAGTGAGTTTAATTCTGCAGGCTGGATCCATGGGTAAAGGTGGTGAAATTTATGTCCTTGAAATGGGAGAACCTATTCTGATTAGGGAGTTGGCAGAACAGATGATACGTCTCTCAGGATTGGTTCCCGAAAAAGATATTAAGATTGTTTATACTGGGTTACGACCAGGTGAGAAACTTTACGAAGAGCTTTTTCATAAGAGTGAAAATCTTCAAGGAACAGCTCATTTCAAATTGCAGCTGGCTGAAAGTCGACCAGTAGAATGGCACTGGCTGATGCAGGAGTTGGATAAACTGGAACTTACCGCTGGGCGTCGTGATGTTGATGAGTTGTTGCAACATATGCAGAAAATTGTACCGGAGTACGTCCGGGGGACGAAAGGGTGAGCGAGATGGTTCTTTTATCAAGAAAATTTAGAACGTTGAAGAAGAAGCAACTACTTGTTTTCACGTTCATTTTCTGCTTCATTTTTGTTTGGCGTTGTTGGTGTCTCTCGCAAGAGGTACAAACTCGTTATTTGCAGGTAATTGTAAATACTCCGGTGACTGAGACTGCGCAGTTGTATTATGATCAGGGGGATGGATTTAATGAACATGATTCTGTGGTTGCACTACCAAAACCTAAAAATTCGGATGGAAGCTCGAACCAATCTTATCAATTCCAACTAACTCCTTCTGTTATTTTTGCAATGCGCTTTGTTTTAGATGGAAGTGGTGATGGTTTGCAAATCCAAAATATGGATGTTTTGAATGGTCTTGGGATTCATCTGCGAAATATTGATTTAGCCTCTTTTATAATCAGTCAGAAGGGGGACAAGCAGCAAGTTAGTGCGTTGTTCGATCCTCCTCTACAACTAGGGGGGACACAAACTTTATTTACTATAAGTTTTGTTGCTAAGGCATTAGTAGAAGGGAGTGTGCTAGGCTTTGTTATGATCTTGCTGCTTCTTTTGTACCAAGGGGGGCGATTGTTGGGTACATCTTTGCCAATAATTATTCAATTTATAGGGTACTTTAAAAAGCCGGTAAATCAAGATACGATTATTTTTGTTGTTCTGACGGCAGTTTATAT
>Ga0222693_100194_pt1 | contig 19579 bp, 20 predicted proteins | sample AntAcemetage1331_FD_179840 | JGI IMG/M metagenome (GOLD analysis project Ga0222693, IMG submission 179840) | Saline water microbial communities from Ace Lake, Antarctica - #1331 | ecosystem: Environmental > Aquatic > Non-marine Saline and Alkaline > Saline | place: Antarctica: Ace Lake... | reverse complement strand
GGTTCTGGCCATTCATCGGGAGGTTTTGGTGGTGGATTTAGTGGTGGCGGCGGCGGGTTTGGCGGCGGCGGTGCCTCGGGAGGGTGGTAATGAAAAGGACTCAAGCCATGTCGCAGCTTTTTTTCAGTGCTGAGGAACAGGAACAGATAAGTGACGCCGTTCATCAGGCCGAATTAAAAACTTCCGGTGAACTGGTGCCCATGCTGGTGGGTGAAAGTCACTCCTATCCGCTTGCCGCGATCAGGGGAGGAACTTTTATTGCCTCGTTGCTGGCACTTGCAGCCACGCCTCTTGTTGCAGAGAGAATCTGGCTTGGTTCCTATAATTTATGGGTCTTTCTTGCCCTGTTTATACCGTTGTTCCTGGTCTCTCACCTTCTGATAAAAACGTTTCCGGGGTTCAAACGCTGGTTTCTTTTTGGTGATGAGATCGAGGAAGAGGTTGGAAATGCTGCATTCACAGCTTTCTACACGGAGAAACTCTATAAGACACAGGATGCCAATGGTATCTTGATTTATATCTCACTGTTTGAACGTCGTGCCTGGGTCATTGCTGATAGTGGCATTAATGATCGTATTGCGCAGGAAGAGTGGCAGGAGGCAGTGTCGATAATCACCAAAGGGATACGGGAAAAAAGACAATGCCAGGCACTTTGTGAGGCGATTTCAATAGTCGGTGCTATTTTGGAAAAAGAATTTCCGGTACAGGCTGATGATGTGAATGAACTGCATAATCTTATTATTCGTTGAAGCTGTATAGGCTATCGAATACTTTGTATTGAGCACTTTTTTTGGTGTTCACGGTTTAGAGAGTTAACATAAAATAGATACATCCCATAAGCATTAAACTCCCAACTCGAAAAAGTTGACTATATACGATGAGTTCTACGGCCATCTTCGGTTGAAAAATTCCCGCATAGTAGGGAAATTGATGTCGAATGGCTCGCACCGGAGATGAAAGCACATTTCCAACCAGCAGGGCGAGCACAATCTCCCTGTAATCCATACTTCCTTCCTGAAGCAGGGCACCGGCAACAGCAAGTCCTGCTGTGAATTCAGCGGCCATATGCAGGGTTATGATTCCCATGGATTGAGGTGTCAGCCATGGCAGGAACGAGAGGTAATCCGCCATGCCTCTTTCCAGAATGTCAAACAGCCCGGCCCGGTGCATTAGAAATACCAGGATGTAGATGGGCACCGTATAACGGATTATTTTTCGAATACGCTTTTTGAAGCGTTTCCAGCTCTTTTCTACTGCTTTCCGCCAATGTGTCTTTTTTTCTGTTGTGTCCTTTGTTTCATGCGATGGAGAGGCTGATCTATCAATGGCAGGTAGCAGAAAACGACTAAGAACAACAATGGAGACGGTACGGAAAATTGCTGCTCCAAAGGTGAGGGCCACGTAAATAATTGCAGCACCTTTGATAAGTGGTGCCGTTATGAAAAAGACAGTTGGCAGATGGAGGAAATAAGTTGGAAGACTGTTAAACAAGTTAGCAAGTATAAGTTCTTTTTTTATGATTGTTTTCTTTTCATACGCCTCAGAAAGCATGGTATTTGCAGAAACACCTGAAAACAGAGCCATTGAAAAAGAGGCGCCTGCTGTTTCTGAGAGATTGCCGAATCTGATAAGAGGGCGTGCAAGTGTTGCGATTTTACTGGTCCAGTTGAGCGATTCGATAAAGCTGGCCACGAGTAAACCAAGGGAGATAAAGAAAATCAAACGAATAAGTGGCCAGATAAGGTTTGGCCAGAGTTGAGGGAGAATATCTGTAAATTGCATGAGAAGAAGGAGACAGGGTAGGCTTGATAGATGCCAAGGTGAATGATTTTAGATCAGTAAAAGCTTATCGGTACCATAGTAGTAAGTACTCAGGCCATCTTATATCGCATTGAGCTGAACATAAGCTGGCCTGATTATTTTCGGTGAGTGCAGATAGATTCGAATACTATTTTCTATTCAGCTGCTGCAGGTAGTCCTTCTCTACTTCCCATCAGCAGGCTGCCAATCTTTTCTTTTTCATATGCATCTCGAGATTTATCGTACTCACCCTGCTCTTGACCACGAATGGAAGAGTTTTTATTGAAAAATCTGGATCGCTTTACGATAAGTGTTTTCCACTCGTCAAAATGCTTATAGAAGAGCTTCTCAACAGTTCCATCCTTAACAAGGCGGTAAAGTTTTTTGTTGATAACAGGCATTTGTACTGCCATTGGGGAATCTTTTGCGATGGTCAGATGAAAGGCTTGGGTGGTTACTGGAGGATCGAGAATGGTAATTGAATCTTCACCCTGCAGCAGTCTTGCGTAGATAAGTGCTGTATAGAGATCAACGATCAAATAATCAGCTTCACTGCGATTAAGAAGTTCAAGCGCACGTTCAAAGGCGATAAATTTGACGTCGAGTTTGTTCTTAATAAAGGAATCAAACTCCTGTCCGTAGCTTTCTCCGATATTGGAGACGCCCTTTTTCCCCATAAGGGATTCCCAGCGGCCAAAGGGGAATTCTTTCCCTTTCTCAACCACAATTACCGTAGGTTGTGGCAGGTAAGGCAGAGAGTATTCCATATAGGCTGCACGCTCATCGTTTTTATAGGCGGAGACGAGCATGTCCACTTCCCCGTTTTTGCACTTGTCCTGGACCTGTTGCCAGTTTCCTTCTACTCGAAGGTCATAGTCAAGTTTCAATTCCGTAAGAATTGCCTGAGCAATATCAGGTCCAACTCCGGTCAGTGTCTTGTGTTGTTCCCAAACGATGGGTGGGGCCTTTGGGTTACCGGAAACGATAAAGGTTTCTGTACCAAAGCTGTTAGAAGCAGAGAAACAGGAAATAAGCAAACAGGATAAAAGCAGAGAAAAAGTTTTCATAACACCTTGGTTCCTTATAAGGAAAATCAGAAAAGAAGAATCAATCGGTATTCACTATAACAGGGAATGAATACTAATCGATTCTCTAAAAACTGCAAACTGAAGCTGCAGGTTAATAGAAAAGAGCCTTGTCCCATAAAGACTATTAATCCGATAGACTAGGACAGCCTCCTAGAGCGACAATTCATGAATCGGTGAATGAACATATAATCCTTCAGGGTCATCGAAAAGCATTGCTTGCTGCACAGGTTCTATTATCTGACGAAGCAGTGTCAGAACAGCAGGTGGAAAGGTGGATACAACGCTGCGGATTACTGAACTTGAAAAAATCTGCAAAAATTCCTCCTTCACAGAGAGGGGACGACTGATATAGGAAGCAGTGTAATCATCGAGACCAGCAAGACCGGCTGCTGCATCGATGGCATCATCAAGAGTACCGAGTTTGTCAACAAGACCGAGTTCCTTCGCTTTTTCTCCGTCAAACACTCTGCCCTCTGCTATGTCTTTCATCTTCTTAGAAGGGATGTCTCGACCGGTGGAAACAATATTCAGGAACTGGTCGTAGCCATGATGCAGGGTGGTTTGCATAGCTTCTTTTAACATAGGGGAGAGAGGCCGGGTGACATCGAGTGCCGATGCAAGAGTGGTTGTTCCCACACCATCACTGTATATTCCAAGCTCAGAGAGTGAGTTCTCAAAGGTGGGGATAGCAGCAAAAATGCCGATGGATCCGGTAAGGGTGACAGGGGAGGCCCATATTTCATCGGCATCGGCTGCAATCCAGTACCCACCGGATGCCGCCATGGCACCCATGGAAATGACGAGAGGTTTACCTGTCTTTTTGTATTCAATGATTTCCTGGCGGATAATTTCAGAAGCAAAAACCGAACCGCCGCCCGAAACAACTCGGATTACCAATCCATTGATTTTACTGTCTTCACGTGCCTGCCGTATCAGCAGTCCCATGGTGTCGCCGCCTATCCTGCCAACGGGTTGTTTACCATTGAGAATGGCACCTTCGGCAATAATAATGCCGATGCTGCCAGCATCATCGGGTGAATCGGTAAAGGAACGTGTAATTGTGGTGAGATAGTGATTTAAACTGATATGTTTGAAGTTACCTTTCCCATCTTTTCCGCTGAGTCTGGTGAGAAAGGAACGAAGTTCCTCCCTGCTTTTTAAACCATCAACAAAACCTGATTCAAGGGCAAGTCTTGCTGAATCACCACCAACTGTTGCCAGTTCCGATGCAATATTTTCCGTATAGATCTGAATAGTGTCAGGGCTGAGATTACGTTCCCGGAGAATGTCTCCACTCATAGTGTCCCACAGTGCGGTAAGCCAGGTCATATTTTGGGTCCTGGCTGCTGTTGACATGGAGTTTCTCATTACAGGTTCAAGAGCTGACTTGAAGGTACCAACCCGAAAGATATTGTAGTTGATCTTTAATCGGTCAATTGCGTCTTTAAAGAAAAGCCGATAGGTCCCAATACCGTGTAAATCCACGCCGCCCATGGGATTAAGGTAAATCTCATCGGCAAAGCTTGCTAGATAATAGGCTTTTTGCTGGTAGAAATCTTCAGCGGCAATAACTTTTTTTCTACTGGATTTAAAATCATTTAAGGCTGCCCCAATGGTTTGGAGTTGATTGAGCCCTACGGAACCAAGTTTGCTCAGGTCAAGGAGGATAAAGGTAATCGTGTCGTCAACGGCAGCCTCTGCAATCGCATCCAGAATATCCTGAAACAGGGTTTCCGAAGGGAGATTGTCAAATCCAAACTGCTCAGTGAGCATTGTTGAGAGTGGGTCAGTTGCCTGTTTTTCCTCCACAATGTTTCCAGTAAGGCTTAGTATAAGGGCTCCGCTGTCAGGGATGCTGATATCTTCTTTGGTTGAGTTAGAGGAAAATGAACTAAAGAGGAAAATCAACAGCACAATAAAAGCAACATTAAGCGTGAATATTCGTATACCGGTGAGGAATTTACCAACCCAACGGAAAATATTAAAAATAGAAGTAATTAGGTCTTTCATAGGAATATGTTTACGACATTTAAGTGTTTAATAAAAGGTTGATGTATCTCGTGCCTGTGAAACAATAGCAAGCGCATTACTGGAAGTAAACAGACTTCTGCCTCGGTTCAGGAAAAAGGAAGAGTGAGTTGTACCGGAATCTTTTCGGACTTGTTGTTAAGATTTGAAACAGTAATACCTAGAAGGCGGATTTTAGTGGTACCAGCTTCCGTTGCCGCAAGAAGATGTGGAATACATGTCATAATGTCATCGAAGGTATAAACTGGTGACGGATGGGTGTGTGATCTGGTGACAGTAGAAAAATCGTGATAACGAACTTTGAGAGTGATCGTTGTTCCGCCACAATCTTTATTCCGAAGACCATGTTCTACTTTACGTACAAGCTCTTTGACTATTTCCACTATCTCTTCCATATCGTCAATGTCCGTTTGGAAGGTTGTTTCCGTACCAATAGATTTGCGGCCCTTTCTCGATTCAACTGGACGATTATCCATTCCACGGGCAATGTCGTAGAAAAAGGCTCCCGCTTTGCCAAAGAAACCAATCAGTTCAACTTTTTCAAAACGAAGCAGATCTTTGCCGTAATAAACGCCGAGTGAATTCATTTTTTTTTCGGTGACCTTCCCTACACCAAAGAATTTCCCGATGGCAAGTGAATCAAGAAAAGCTTGTGCCTTTTCAGTGCTGATAATGGTTATTCCATCGGGTTTGTCCATGTCCGATGCGACTTTTGCCAGAAATTTATTGTAGGACACTCCGGCAGAACAGGTGAGACCAACTTCATGGAAGACACGTTTTCTGATTTTGTCAGCCGTTGTTGCGGCAGAATTCATACTCGTATGATCTGCTGAGATATCAAGAAAGGCTTCATCAAGTGAGAGGGGTTCAATATGTGGTGAACAACTTTTGAATATATCCATAATCTGTATGGATACTTCCTTATATCTGTCTTTACGTGGACGAACAAAAACTGCATGGGGACAAAGTTTAACGGCCCTTGCTGAGGAGAGTGCCGAGCGAATACCAAATTTTCTTGCCTCGTATGAACATGCGGCAACCACTCCGCGCCCTTCCGGGTTTCCACCGACTATGAGTGGTCGACCACTCAACTTAGGATTATCCATCTGTTCTACCGATGCAAAGAAAGCATCCATGTCGATATGGACTATATAACGGTTCTCAGTCATAAAAAGAATACGGGTTGAAAAAGTGAAAGATGATGATATGGCATGCTATACTATGCTACAGTGTGACGAAAGTGAAGGTTTTTGTAAGAATGAATTTCAGGAGAAGAGTGAATGCGTCAGGTATTAGCTGCCAGTGAATTGTTTGGGGGGCTCCCTCCGGAACATCTGGATGCAATAGAGAGAATTGTGGTGATAAAACAGTGTGGTCGTGGAGCATCAATTTTCTTTGAAGGTGATCCTGGAACTGGTTTTTATATGGTCATAACGGGACGCGTGAAAATATTTAAAACATCTCTATCCGGAAAAGAGCAGATACTTCATATCTTTGGTGCAGGAGAGCCCTTTGGAGAAGTTCCTGTTTTTCATGGTCATCCATTTCCTGCTAATGCTATGGCTCTGGAAAAAACAAGTTTGATATTTTTCCCCCGTAAAGATTTTGTGGATCTTGTTCATACCATACCGTCACTTGTTATGAATATGCTGGCCGTGCTTTCCATGCGTTTGCGACGTTTTGTAACTCAGATTGAAAATCTTTCCCTGAAAGAAGTTCCGGCACGACTGGCTGGATATCTGTTGTATCTGGCCGAAGAACAAGAAAATGATAAGCGGGTGGAATTACAGATTTCTAAGGGGCAGCTTGCGAGTCTGCTCGGTACAATACCTGAGACACTGTCCAGAATATTTGCAAAAATGAGCGAGGAAGGATTAATTAGTGTGGATGGTAAGGTGATCAGTCTCCTTGACCTAAAAGGTTTGGAACAGAAGGAGTAGTGTTTCTGAGTTTAGCAAGGTACTGCCTTTTTCGCAGTTTTGTTACAGGGGCAGCTGCAACTCTTTTTTGTATATGAAATTTTCTTTTCATTGTAACAGCGCTTAATAGTGGGATCGGTGGTGGGAGAGTGCCGCCAAAAAGAAGTGGGCGAAAGGTGATGAATTGATAGCGCTTATCTTGGACAGTTACGATGGGAGGTGAGTGGTGTCCTTCAAAATAGTCGTAGCCCTCCTTGATATTCTCCCAGAAGTGAATCCATTTTGAGTCCTGGTGAACTGCCATGTTTCTTTTCGTCATTCTAAAGGGGAAGATATGGACAGGAACCTGTCGCTGCCCTGAAATAATAGCCGATTCCACAATTGCATAGATCTCATCCATACGAAAATCTGCCATGGCAAAACAGCCGATAGAAGAACAGCGACCATGAATCATCAGTAGGCTGCCGGTACGTTTATGGCTTCTGTCATACTCGTTAGGGAACCCAAGGTTGAAGGAGAGGTGGTAGTCGGAATTTGGGTTTAACTGGCTGGCTCCCACGCTGTAAAATCCCTCGGGGCTCTGTTTGTCTCCTTCCCGTATTTTCGGCCCGATATCCCCCGAGTGGTGACATATGCTGTAGGACTTGAACAGAATATAGGTGATTCCCTGTCTTAGCCATACTTCAAGCGTTTTTTCTTTTTTGAAAATTCTGATAAGAACGGGATCACCCAGGTTTGATCCTTTCTTTTGCATCTCCTTAATAAGAGTGGGGGCCACTCGTCTGTAGGCGTTTTGTGATTTATCACTGGAAGGGATCATATTCCTCGCACTATAGCCTGCGCTGGCAGGAAAGATAAATGAAAGGAGCAGAAGAAGTGTGAATAAGGGGTGTCGCATTATAAGTGTAAGCGTAGAAGTTAAAAAGGACTGAGGCTAATGTATAATGGTTTTTTAAGCAGGAAAGGGGGTAAAAGTCCAGATAAATAGCTGCTCGGTGGTGAAATTAATTCCTCTTTGTTCCCTTGTAGGTAAATGATTTACTGATCATTGAATAGTAACTTCCCTTGTCAATTCCGATATTTTTACCACATGGACATTGTATTTTATGGGCATTTAATTTGGAGTTGTACATTTTTGTGATACGATCTTTATGACAGCGAAGAACGTCTCCTTGACCAATTTTGTCGTATCTCCAGAGTTTTTTTCTACAGGCAGCACAGCGTATAATCAACATGACATTGTAAGGTTGGTTTTGTTGAGCAGTGGCGTTCTCGTTACAGGGTGATACAAACCGTATAATTTGTATCAGTAGAAGATCCTGTTGATAAGAGAGTCCGAAGGAGGGTCTATATTATTGCTCTGTTCATGGATTTGCCGCTGCATGCCAAACATGGCAAGCAGATTGTCATCCATACAGAGTTTATAGCTTTGGGCTGCAATAATATTTCTATTCACAGGGTTGACCAGTTTTGCAGTTATGTAGAGTGTTCGGTTGTTGAGTGAATATGTTCCAACGAGTATGGCCTGCACCGGCTGGTCTGCAGTAATTTGAGAGAGATCTCTTGAAAGTATGGTTTCCCCGTCACCTGGATTGATTTTCATGGTGTGGCGAAGATTAATCTCTTTTACGGTGTAGCCGAGCTGCACCAGACGTGCTCCTATATGACTTTGTAGTAAACGGCCCATTTGAGAGGTCTCTTCCAATCTGTTCAGATCGACAAAACTGGATGTGAGAACAGCTTCTTCCGGGTGCCTTGGCACCAGTGGGGGCATGGCTGAACCTGTAAGGTCATCGCTTATTTTGTTTCCAAGCGAGATCAGGTTGACGTCTGCTCCAACAAGTTTTTCAAGGCGTGTGCAGTTCAGTGATGAGCAGCCAGTAAATAATAGGCTGCAACTGATCAGGATAATGAGATGATAGGTTCGTTTCATAGAAGATATTATTGAACAGTTGAGACCATCCGAATAGTTTTGCCGGAAGGTGCATTTTGGTAATGCCAGAAGTCCGGGTCATTAATGTAATAAATATCGGAGGTTCTGAATAGATATTTCTCATCGCTGACCATGGAGGTGGTTATGATTACTTCGTAATGGCCGTTTAAGGGGCTGGTTGAGTTTAGAATATCAAGCCCGGCTGCAAGCGCTAACATCTGCAGGGTTGAGGGTGCCTGCCGGAATACGGATACAACGGCAGTGAGGGCAGTAAGGGTACCTGGGGCAATGGTGTAACGATTGCTGGAATGGTACACGACCTGTACTTTGTAGTTCACCTCAATGTCAGTAATTTTCTTATCGCTGCTTGTGGGGACGCCAAAATTGACGAGTCTGGTGATAAGAAGATCACGAAATCCTTCGTTGAACTGTGTTGTCTGACCACGTTCACAGGGGTTGGCATCGGTGCCACAGGTTGGTTTAACAAAGACTGATTTATCGACATAATCACTTATTACCAGTTGATTGTTAATTTGATTTGCCACATCACTTGCCAGTACATCCCAATGGTGGGCTGCCTGCATCTTCTGTTGTTCGCTGTATGCATAGGAGGCTGGTTGAGGAATACGGGAGCATCCGCTGAGGAAGAGCACAAGGAGAAGGATGAGGACTGCACGCATTATGAATACCCTTTAGTGTGTATCGATTATTTTTTATAATTACATAACTCTATCGGATGATGATAGAAAAACTAAAGGAAAAACATTGCATGCCCTGTTATTGGCCTATCTCATTGTATTGAGTTTCTGGCGCAGTTGAGACTCGGGCGGCGCACCGACAATCTGATCAATCACCTCTCCGTTTTTATAGAAGAACAGGCTCGGGACTCCACGTATCTTGTAGTGCATCGCCGTGCCGGGGTTTTTAGAGGTATCGAGTTTTGCTATAATAACCTTTCCAAGATACTCTTTTGAGAGATTTGTGATAACAGGGGCGATTGCCTTACATGGTCCACAGGTTGGCGAATAAAAATCAACCATTACTGGAAGGGAGGCATTTGAGATAAATGATTGAAATTCTGCATCGTTGAGCTCCACAGGTATTGCCTGACTCTTAAGGGGAAGAGTGCTTTTGCATTTACCGCACTTGGGGGAGAGATGCTGTTTTGCGGCAGGAATTCGATTTTTGGTGCCACAGGATGGGCAGATACTAATAATGCTGTTCATAGATCGTTCCTCTTCTGGTCAAGGCAGATCATTGCTGTTGGGTTAGGGCCATTATGGCTGCGTCAATATTGAAAAAATGCGAATGAAAGGAAGAAGTGTCAAGGGGGACAAGCTCGTAAAAGTTCAAATGCGTGATGGCTCAGTGATAAGCGAAGACTTTGAAAAACTTTATATGCGAGGCGCGTATGTGGAAAATGATGAGCACAGTTCACTATTGCCCAAACAGGAAGCAGTGTATATACTCTGAATTGTTATTACGTAATCCTGCGATGTTATAAAAAAACCTTTTTACTCTACTACTTTTTATGTCTATAGACCTGCACACTCATTCGTGGTTCTCCGATGGAACTAAAAGTCCGACGCAACTGGTACAGCTAGCTGCAAACAGCGGTGTCTCAGCAATTGCTATTACAGACCATGATACCATGGATGGGGTGGGTGAGGCTCTGGTTGCTGGGCTTGAGCTCGGAGTTGAGGTGGTTCCCGGTCTTGAGGTGAGTGTTGTCCATCGGAAAAAACCTCTTCATATTCTTGGGTATTTTATGGACGCAGCCCATCCGGAACTTGGCGCTGCCCTCTCTGTTTTGCAGAAAGCCAGGGACGAGAGAAATGAAAAAATTATTCTCAAGTTACAGGCTCTTGGTATCTCGGCTACCGTCGAAGAATTAAAGGAGATTTCAGGCCACGGACAGACAGGACGTCCACATATCGCACGACTTCTTATGAATCATGGAATGGTTCGATCCATGCATCAGGCCTTCGATGAATATCTGAAAAAAGATGGCAAGGCATATGTTGCGAGGTTCGCGTATAGCGCAGAGGAAGCAATAGGTTATATTCGCCGGGCCGGCGGAATTGCTGTACTTGCTCATCCGATTCAGGTGGATAAAACGCTTATTTCCCTGGCAACTCTTCTGCCGGTGTTGAAAACCTATGGATTGGTCGGAATTGAAACCTACTACCCGACACAGAAGAAGAAAATGCGAAAGCGAATAAGAGCATTTGCGGAAGAAAGTGGACTCTTGCTCACCGGCGGCAGTGATTATCATGGAGATATTCGTCCAGGAACTCGTCTGGCAGGTGGCAATAATGTGTATGTTGCCCCTCCATTACTCGATGAGATGAAAAAATGGCTTGCCCTGCAGGCCAGCGAACCTAAAAAAACAGAATAATAATTATGTATTCAATACTCGTAGTTGATGATGAACCGAATTACCTGATAGTCCTCTCAGAACTGCTTCGTGATGAAGGTTTTGAGGTTTTTACTGCCCCTTCAGGAAAGGACGGGATGGCACAGGTGAGTGAAGTTGATCTTGATCTGGTGATCACCGATATGCAGATGCCGGGTATGGACGGTCTGCAACTCTTAGAGAAAATAAAAGAGAGTAGCCCAAACCTTCCGGTTATCATGATTACCGCCTTTGCTGAGGTTGAAAAGGCTGTCGCGGCTATGCAGGCTGGTGCCTATAACTATCTTGCAAAACCATTTTCCAACGATGAACTGCTGATAAATATCAAAAAAGCGGTGCAACACTACTCTCTTCATCGGGAAAACAGCAGACTGCGCAAGGAGATGCTGGAGCGTACTGGTTATTCCGGGATGGTTGGGAAAAGCAGGCATATGCAGCAGATGTATGAGCTGATAGAGAAGGTCGCGCCCACACCATCCTCAGTTATGATCACCGGAGAGAGTGGCACGGGAAAGGAACTTGTGGCGCAGGCTATTCACTATAACAGTCCCCGAAGTGATAAACCTTTTATTACCGTAAACTGTGCAGCTCTTGCTGAGAACCTTTTGGAAAGTGAGCTGTTTGGCCATGAAAAAGGTGCTTTTACAGGTGCCGTTGCCATGCGTAAGGGGCGTTTTGAGCTGGCGGATACCGGAACTCTTTTCCTGGATGAAATTGGTGAAATCCCCCTTGCCTTGCAGGCAAAACTATTACGTGCCATTCAGGAAAAACGTTTTGAACGGGTTGGGGGAACGAAAACATTAAGTGTTGATGTGCGCTTGATAAGTGCCACGAACCGTGAGATAAAAGAGGAAGTCAGCAACGGTAATTTCCGTGAGGACTTGTACTATCGTCTGAATGTGATTCGCCTAGCACTGCCAGCCTTAAGAGAACGTCAGGATGATATCCCGCTGCTTGTGAATTATTTTGTTCAGTCCGTTGCGGAACGTCTTGAAAAACCGGCTCTTACAATTACCAAAGAGGCCATGCGGCTGCTTATAAGTTTACCATGGGAGGGAAATGTAAGAGAACTTGAGAACACTATTGAGCGTGCCGCCATCCTCTGCGATGAAAATACGATTACAGGTAACGATGTACAGCCCGAATCGCTAGGTAATGATAAACAAAAGGCATTTGGAAAAGATCTTGATCTGGATCAGATTATTCCAGTAGGTGCAGGATTGAACGATGTTCTCTATGCAATTGAAGATAAAATGTTGAATCAGGCACTTGATGATACTGCCTATGTCCAGGCAAGGGCTGCAGATAAGCTTGGGATAACAAAGAGTTTACTGCAGTATAAGATGAAGAAATACGGGATTAAGAAAAGGAAGTAGAGAAATGTTTGTAGGCTAAAGACTAAAAGCCGAGCCCTTACCTTATCCCCCAGTGCAGCTTATTTCTGAGGATTGCAAAATAGTCACGATCCGGAGAGATGATAAGACGCAGTGGATGTTTTGCCGCTTCAATTTCAAGGACATCCCTGTCGTCCATGTGCCAGGCGGGCTGTCCGTCCACAATAATGTAAACTTTATGATCATGTCCCGCCTCAAGGCTTGTGCGAAGCTGACTATGTGCGGGGAGTAGTACCGGGCGGGAACTCAGCATAAAAGGGCAGATGGGGGTGACTAGAATAGAGGCAACACCCGGGTAAACTAGAGGGCCGCCAGCTGACAGGTTGTAGGCAGTCGAGCCAGTGGGAGTGGAAAAAATAAGGCCATCTGCTTTATAGGTTGTGATATATTCCCGATCTGCCCGTGTTGAAAGCTCGAGAACCCGGTCGAGGGTTCCCTTGCTGATAACAACTTCGTTAAGTGCGTAGCGGGACTCTCCTCTCTTTCCGTTTTTGTTGAGTGATGCTTTAAGCATCATCCGATTTTCAATGGTCACGGTCCCTGCTATCAGTTCATCCACTGCAGCAACTGCTTCTTGTTCCGTTCGTTCCGTTAAAAAGCCCAGATGCCCCATATTGATGCCAAGTACTGGTATGGAGTGGCGTGCAGCCTGATCTGCAACATGAAGAAGCGTTCCATCTCCTCCCACGACAATGAGTACGTCCAGATCATCATCGAAGCAATCAATCTTGACATCAATGGTATGTCGCTCAAGATGTTTGGCAATTGTTTTGGCAAGCTCTGCTGCTGGGGCATACCCCTTCTTTGTTACGATGCCTACATGTTTCAGTGACAGGCTCAGGCGCGTACGAAAGGCCTCGGAGAGTTGTGACATCAGCTCTGTCCCAGTTCTCTCGAGCGGGTCACTGCAGCTTCTATTGCATCCATAATAATACCTTTGAATCCGCTGCGTTCAAGAACGTGTTGCGCGGCAATAGTGGTGCCTCCAGGAGAGGTGACCATGGCTCTTAGTTCTGCAGGATGTTTTTTACTCTCAATAAGCAGTTTTACAGATCCAAGAATAGTTTGTAGAGCAAGGGTTTCAGCGGTTGGTCTTGGTAGTCCTGCTTTTATACCAGCATCTATCATGGCATCGGCAAAGGTGAATACATAGGCAGGCCCGGAACCTGAGAGTCCGGTTACAGCGTCAAGCAATGATTCGTCCATGATGACGGATTTCCCGATTTTATTCAGAATTTCTTCACAGCTGGATAAATCTTCAGGAGTGGTGTTCTTGTTGCCGCTAAGGCCGGATGCTGCCTCAAGAACCAGGGCTGGAGTGTTTGGCATAACCCGGATTATTTTGCAGTCATCACGATCGAGGCCTTGTTCATAAAAAGAGATAGGGAGGCCGGCTGCAATGGTGATTATCAAATGATCGGCACTCACAAGTGCTTTACTTGCCTCAAGGACTATCCCCATAATCTGGGGTTTGACAGCAAGAAACACCGTTGCACATTGTTTCCAGATTTCCGAACTATCTGCAAATCCCTGAATGCCATAGGTCTTCTTCATGTAAGAGCATCGATCCTGATTGGGCTCAGCTACCAAGATTGCATCTGCCTGGTAGAGACCGGAGTCCATAATGCCGCGAATCAGGGCCTCGGCCATCTGTCCGCCACCGATAAAACCAATTGTATTTTCCATGGAAGATCCTTTATGTTTAGTAAGTTTTTAGGAATGTACCACGTCTCTATACAACAGTCTACAGAGGAAAAATCAACCCTTTTATTCGAGATGAAATGTATAGCTATTCGTGCTAAAATGAGTTTATTCTGCGTTGTCAAAGAGGTAGTTTATTTCTATTTGGAGAGGTTACCCGATTGAAGCGTGAAGGAAGGTGAGTGGGAAGATGGAGATCTTCTTGACTGATAAAGATGGAATAACAAAGTGTGTGCGTAGGAGAAGGTAATGATTAGTCAGGAACTGTTGGATATATTGGCCTGCCCAAAATGTAAAGAAGCCGTGGTACTCAATGAAAACAAAGATGGACTTGTATGTGAAAAATGTAAATTGCTGTATGCGATACGTGATGATATCCCCGTGATGCTGATAGATGAGGCAACATCTCTTGAACCTGAGAAGTAGATAGAGTATGGAACTTACCTTCTTACCACAGTTGGATGAATTTTTGCGTGGCTTCCCTCTGCTTGCAAAATATGATCTGTTGGAAAGATTTGTTATCGTTTGTATCTATGCAATCCTTTCCAAGATACTCGACCTGGTCCTTATTCGATCTTTGCGAAGACTTTCTCGGAAAACAAAGATGCATTTCGACGATTTTCTCATCGATTTCTTTCACAGGCCTTTTTTACTCACGATCATTTTAATAGGGGTGCTCCATGCCTGTTCCGTGGATCCAGTACTTCCTCGTCTGGCAGGCTTTATTGTTCCCAATGCGAGTCAATCGCTTATTATTCTTGTCTGGTTGACCGCTTTTTCTGCAAGTCTCAGTAAGACTGACCTTCAGGGGGCAATCAAGATTCTTGGCGGAAGGGCCATCGATGCTGATATCTTTCTTCTTTTTAAAAATGTCTCGAGAATTCTCATCCTGTTATTTGCGATTCTGTGGATTCTACTTATTTGGGAAGTGAATCTGTCTCCTCTGTTTGCTTCTGCAGGAATTATCGGAATCGCTGTTGCGCTTGCAGCAAAAGATACTCTGGCCAATTTTTTTGGCGGCGTCTCCATTTTTATGGATCGTGCCTATAAGGTGGGTGAGTATATTATTCTGGAGTCTGGTGAGCGTGGTGAGGTTGTTGAAGTTGGAATTCGATCGACCAAGATCCAGACCCGTGATGATGTTATGATTACCATTCCAAATGGTATTATGGCGAATTCAAAGATTATTAATGAATCAGCGCCACAACCACGATTTCGTATACGTCTTGATATCGGTGTCGCTTACGGGACCGATCTTGATAAGGTGGAAGAGCTGCTTCTTATCCTTGCCGATGAAAACAATCAGGTGGTGAAGCAGCCTTCGCCACGGGTACGGCTACGGACCTTTGGCGATTCTGCTGTCAATTTTCAGCTGCTGCTCTGGATTCGTGATCCGAGAGAAAAAGGGCGTCAGACGCATATGTTATTAAAAGCGGTTTACCAGGCATTTCATGAGAACGATATCTCAATCCCTTTTCCTCAGCGTGATGTGTATATCAGAGGGCAGGAGGAGATACCGGATTGATGGTGGATACGACTATCAAACAGCCCAATCTCGAGCGTGAGTTTTATACGTCTGAAAAATGTTATATTGTTGAATTATCCAACACAGATACTGACCCTGACGTTTCCATTGCCAGGGCCAGAGTTGCACCTGGAGTCACAACCCGTTGGCATCGGCTGACAGGGATAGTTGAGCGCTATTATATCCTTAAGGGAAAGGGGAGTGTTGAGGTCGGAAAACTGGATCCTCAGGATGTAAGGTCTGGTGATATTGTGACAATTCCAGCCATGTGCCGCCAACGCATCACCAACACGGGGAGTGATGATCTGCTGTTTCTTGCGATATGTACTCCCCGGTTCGTTGATGATGCGTATGAGGAAATCGATACGAGTTTGTTGTAAAAACTATCCCAAAGACGCACGTTTCTTTTTGGTCTGCATAATTTGTAATACTATTGCAAGCCCCGCAGAAAGCAGGCAGAGAATTGCGGCCAATGTAAAAGCTGCACCGTAGCTGCCGGTTAATACCTTGGCAAAATTTCCCGCTGCAATCCCGACAACGCCTGCAATTCCATAGGCCGTAAATACCCAGCCATAGTTGGCACCAAGATTTTTCGCACCAAAGAAATCAGCCGTGGCCGATGGAAAAAGGGCAAAATTCCCTCCAAAGTTAAAGCCGACCAGTGCGGCTCCTATACTGAGTGATGCCTCTGTTTTCATACCAGCAAGAAAAAACATAATCCCTGCCTGAAGCAGAAACATGGTAACAAATGTAGGCGTACGTCCAATACGATCGGAAATAAATCCCCAGACTATTCTGCCAACGGCATTAAAAATAGCAAGCAAGCCAACCGCTGCGGAACCTTTCAGCATTAAGGTTTGTATTTGTGCACTACTGAGTACTTTTCCGCTGTCCATGGCGGCTGCTACTAGTTGTTCTCCGGCAAAGACTTTTATGATACCTATAACCATAAGCCCTGCCATGGCTCCACTGAAAAACATCAGCCACAGAAGGTAGAACGCAGGTTCCTTTAGTGTTTCCTGCCACTTTGAGTCCGTTGCAATTATGGACTTTGCAGCCGGAGCAGTTGATGGCGGATTGGAGAGGAGAAGGGCACCGATGGTAACACCCACAATGCACACAACTCCATGCATAATAAAAAATGGAAAGATTCCCTGTTTACCAATATATCCAAGTGCGCCCCATTTCTGGCTGAAGAGATAGGCGCCAAGGCCAAACCCTGCCACCGCAAGTCCACTGACCAGTCCTTTATTGTCCGGGAACCATTTCATAAGTGCTGCAATGGGACAGACATAGGCGAACCCGATTCCGGCACCTGCCATAAAACCGATGGTTCCCCAGAGCAGAAGGAGCTGATCCATTTCGGCCATTTTACCAACGTACTGGTTCCCAAGCATAATACTGGCGACTATACATGTGGTCATAATCCCCATGGGGGCGTAACGGACAATAACGGAATCTTCGTGGGCATGGCCAAAAAATGCATGAAAAACCATAAGAACCAAGAGTGTTACCACTCCTGCAAAAAGGGCGTGGGCAAGATAGAAGACAATGGCATTTGTCATAAGCCCTGCATAGATAAAACCGCTCCCCATTAGCAGACCGCCAATAATAGCAGGAATCCTTGGTCCCTGTACATCCTGAACACGTCCGGCAATAACCATGACCGTTGCAAAGCTCAGGATACAGATAGAGAAGGCATATTTCAGAATCCCCTGTTGCTTGGCGAGTTCAATTTTAGCACTTGCAGCATCTGCAACGACTATCGTTCCCTCAATAAGGGTACCGGAATCGGTTTGGGTTTTTTGCTGGGCTACTGTGATTATGGGCGGGAAAATATTTGAGGTCAACGGTTCCCAGAAGATTGAGTAGCCGTAAACAGTACCTAGGATGAGCTGGACGAGGATTGCCCCAATCAGAACCTGAAAACGTTTTCCTTTGCCAGGTGTCGCGATACCAGTAGTACTGCTCTCCATAAGAGTTCCCTCCATTCAAGAAAAGAGTATGATTGTCATACCCTTATCTTTTCATAAGCATGAAGAAAAAGAAAATAAAAACTGATTTTGCCTACGGTTTAAAGAATCAGAGGAGGTGTGTGTCCTCGTTTTTACCAAGGTTGTACTGCTTATCTGGATACGTACAGAAAACGTATCTTTAGTGAAGTCCGGCCAGAAAGAGGCCAATAAGAACCGCCACTCCAAACCAGAGAAGACATTTTACAACGGAAAACAATTTGTGTAGATTCTTCGTTGAACGTGGAGAAGGTGTTCGGTGTGACCAGGAACTACAGGTGTCTTCAGGCTCAAGTAACCGTGTCCAATTCATCTGTTGTTGTCTCATTTTTCTTCCTCCTGTGTTTATCTGGGTAGTCGATTCCTCTTTACTTAATAGTAGTTGAACTGGTAATTAAGAACAGATGCAGAATGTGTAAAAAAAAAGCATAACAGTTTTAAGGGGACGACAAATGGCCTTTCATTACATCAAACTTGCAAATCAGCTGGAGCGGCAAATAACCACGGGTGAATTTAGAGCAGGTGAAAAACTTCCATCACTGCGTAAGCTTCGGGCTCAAACCGGACGTTCCATTTCCACTGTTTATCAGGCCTATGAAGAACTTGAAAACCGTGGTCTTGTCGAGGTTCGTGAAAAGTCAGGTTTTTTTGCAAGACCATTACTGGACAATATCCTCCCTCTTCCTAAACAGGGAATATGTCCGGTAAAACCACATAAAGTTGCTATTAATGTTCTCTCTTCACTTATTCAGCGCTCTCTCGATAACCCTGACCTGATTCCTTTTGGTGAGGCTATTGCAGCCCAGTCACTGCTCCCTGGAAAACAGATAGCCGCAGCTGTACGAAGCGCCGCTGCAGGGTATCAGGATGGGAGCAGTGGTGTGTATGGCGCATCGGTTGGAGATAAGGATTTGCGGCGGGAGCTTGCTAAGCGCTCCGGTGATATTGAACAAGAGCCCTGTGGTGGTGAAATTATTATTACTCATGGCTGCATGAACGGTATTGAGCTCTGCTTGCGAAGTGTGGCAAAATCAGGGGATATGATCCTTTTAGAGTCACCAACCTTTCTCTGCTATCATCAGTTGATTGAAGATCTCAATATGCGTGCCATCGAGATTCCAAGTGATCCGGTGCTCGGTCTGAATCTGAAGAAAATTGAAAAAACCATTGAAGAGCACGATGTTAGGGCAGCACTCTTTAACCCGACATTTCAGAACCCTCTTGGCTTTGATATGCCATCCTCCACCAAGGAGGAACTGGTTACTCTCTTTGCCGATAGGGGAATTCCTATTATAGAGGATGATGTCTATGGCGATCTTTATTTCGGTGAGAGTAGGTCGCGTCCCTTAAAGTCCTTTGATCGCCAGGGGATGGTTCTCTACTGCTCATCTTTTACCAAGGCATTACTTCCTGATTTACGGCTTGGCTGGACCATACCGGGTAAGTTTAGGGAAAAAGTGAAACGCTTAAAATTTAATAATTCCGTGGCGTGTTCCCAACTGATGCAGCGTTCCCTGTATATTTATCTCAGGAGCGGTAATTATGGAAGACATCTGCGTAAGTTACGAAACAGTCTGCGAAAACAGGCCGCTGACATGGGGCAGGCTGTTGCCAGGTATTTTCCGAAGTGTACCCGCATTTCGTCACCCAAAGGTGGTCTGAATCTCTGGGTGGAAATGGCAGACTCCGTTGATAGTCTGGAACTTTTTCATCTAGCTGAGAAAGAGAACATTGCAATTATGCCGGGAACGCTCTGTTCTGGG
>Ga0222693_100192_pt1 | contig 19779 bp, 10 predicted proteins | sample AntAcemetage1331_FD_179840 | JGI IMG/M metagenome (GOLD analysis project Ga0222693, IMG submission 179840) | Saline water microbial communities from Ace Lake, Antarctica - #1331 | ecosystem: Environmental > Aquatic > Non-marine Saline and Alkaline > Saline | place: Antarctica: Ace Lake... | reverse complement strand
ATTTTTTTTCAAAAAACATGGTATCATATCAAAAAAGTATTTTACTTTTGCCGCTCGCAAAAAGCGGGTAGTTCATAAAACATGTTAGCAAAAGTATAGAGATTGGTAATATATCTGTTACAATAGATCAATAATATAACAGTTAAAAAAGCCGATCAAAAAGGAGGAAAAAAAAGACAAAATTATTTTCAAAAAAAGTTTTGTCAGTTTAAAAAAGAATATTACTTTTGCAGCCCCGTTTGAGGGAAATTAATAAAAAGCATAGAGATCCGTTTAAACGCGGATAGTTCATAGACATAATGAAGCCAAGCCAAGTAAAGGAAACACAACACCCCTGTCCGCCATAGGCGGATAGGAACACAAATTTTTGAGTTAATTTTTTTTTTGCCAGGATCTTGAAAGTATAAATTTTCTTTTGAAAAAAAGGACAAACAAATATACAATGAAGAGTTTGATCCTGGCTCAGGATGAACGCTAGCGGCAGGCCTAATACATGCAAGTCGAGGGGTAAGGTCTCTTTCGGGAGATACACGACCGGCGCACGGGTGCGTAACGCGTATGCAACCTACCTTTAACAGAGGGATAGCCCCGAGAAATCGGGATTAATACCACATAACACCACATTGTTTCATGACAGAGTGGTTAAAGCTCCGGCGGTTAAAGATGGGCATGCGTGACATTAGCTAGATGGTGAGGTAACGGCTCACCATGGCAACGATGTCTAGGGGTTCTGAGAGGATGATCCCCCACACTGGTACTGAGACACGGACCAGACTCCTACGGGAGGCAGCAGTAAGGAATATTGCGCAATGGAGGCAACTCTGACGCAGCCATGCCGCGTGAAGGAAGAAGGCCTTATGGGTCGTAAACTTCTTTTATTTAGGAATAACCCCCCCAACGTGTTGGGGGCTGAAGGTACTAAACGAATAAGCACCGGCTAACTCCGTGCCAGCAGCCGCGGTAATACGGAGGGTGCAAGCGTTATCCGGATTTATTGGGTTTAAAGGGTGCGCAGGCGGACCAATAAGTCAGTGGTGAAATCTCGGGGCTCAACCCCGAAACTGCCATTGATACTGTTGGTCTTGAATACGGTTGAAGTAGGCGGAATGTAGCATGTAGCGGTGAAATGCATAGAGATGCTACAGAACACCGATCGCGAAGGCAGCTTACTAAGCCGATATTGACGCTCAGGCACGAAAGCGTGGGGAGCGAACAGGATTAGATACCCTGGTAGTCCACGCCGTAAACTATGATCACTCGTTGTTGGCAATACACAGTCAGTGACCAAGCGAAAGCGATAAGTGATCCACCTGGGGAGTACGATCGCAAGGTTGAAACTCAAAGGAATTGACGGGGGCCCGCACAAGCGGTGGAGCATGTGGTTTAATTCGATGATACGCGAGGAACCTTACCTGGGCTCAAATGCATAATGACAAACCCTGAAAGGGGTCTTTCTTCGGACATTTTGCAAGGTGCTGCATGGTTGTCGTCAGCTCGTGCCGTGAGGTGTCGGGTTAAGTCCCATAACGAGCGCAACCCCTACTCTTAGTTGCCAGCATGTAATGATGGGGACTCTAGGAGAACTGCCTACGCAAGTAGAGAGGAAGGTGGGGATGACGTCAAATCAGCACGGCCCTTACGTCCAGGGCTACACACGTGCTACAATGGCCGGTACAGAGGGCAGCCACCTGGTGACAGGGAGCGAATCTCTAAAGCCGGTCTCAGTTCGGATCGAAGTCTGCAACCCGACTTCGTGAAGCTGGAATCGCTAGTAATCGCGCATCAGCCATGGCGCGGTGAATACGTTCCCGGGCCTTGTACACACCGCCCGTCAAGCCATGGAAGCTGGGGGTACCTGAAGTCGGTGACCGTTAAGGAGCTGCCTAGGGTAAAACTAGTAACTAGGGCTAAGTCGTAACAAGGTAGCCGTACCGGAAGGTGCGGCTGGAATACCTCCTTTCTGGAGAGATTCACGGCAAAAAAAAGCAGGTGTTAAGTGAATAATTTACATTGGTTTGGTCTTCATTTTTTTTAAATGGAGAGCAGCAATTCCTAAAGAAGACATTGGTAATAGATGTTTTAATCAAGGGAAAGCTACAGGATGAGGAATGAAGGATGATAAATGATGAGTGAAGAAGTGTTATAACACTCAACATTCAGAATTCACCATTCACCATTCACAAGAAAGAGAGTCCCGTAGCTCAGTTGGTTAGAGCACTACACTGATAATGTAGGGGTCCCCAGTTCAAATCTGGGCGGGACTACCATTTTAGTTAAGAGTGGAAAGTGTAAAGTAGAAAGTTAAAAGTACAATTTTCAAACTTTCAAACTTTTAACTTTCAACTAAATCTTGGGGGATTAGCTCAGTTGGCTAGAGCGCTAGATTTGCATTCTAGAGGTCAGGGGTTCGACTCCCCTATTCTCCACAAGAAAATGGTTATTGCGACTTCAAGTTGAATAAGTATTAATTATCAGTAATATTTATTCGATCAGCATTAATCATGATCAAAGAGTTCATTGACATATTGAAAGAAAGTAATTACAATATTTTGCAAGTGCGAGAGCACATAACGAAATAGGTTAAGAAAGTTAATAAGAGCGTACGGCGGATGCCTAGGCTCTCAGAGGCGATGAAGGACGTGATAAGCTGCGATAAGCTTCGGGGAGGTGCAAATAACCTTTAATCCGGAGATTTCCCAATGGGGCAACCCAGCATGTTGAAGACATGTTATCCGACGTAAGTTGGAGGCAAACCCGGTGAACTGAAACATCTAAGTAACCGGAGGAAAAGAAAACAATAGTGATTCCCTAAGTAGTGGCGAGCGAACGGGGAATAGCCCAAACCAAAGATGTTACGGCATTTTTGGGGTTGTAGGACCAAGACATAGGACTATAAATTGATAGTGGAACATAACTGGAAAGTTAGATCATAGAAGGTGACAATCCTGTACACGAAATCGATTTATAGCTTTATTGGTATCCTGAGTAGGGCGGGGCCGGAGAAACCCTGTCTGAATCTACCAGCACCATCTGGAAAGGCTAAATACTACTGAGAGACCGATAGTGAACAAGTACCGTGAGGGAAAGGTGAAAAGTACTCCGAACAGGAGGGTGAAATAGTACCTGAAACCGTGCGCTTACAAGCGGTCGGAGGTCTTCGGACTGACGGCGTGCCTTTTGCATAATGAGCCTACGAGTTACTCCTCTCTGGCAAGATTAATTCCTACAAAGGAAGTAGTCGCAGCGAAAGCGAGTCTGAATAGGGCGAAACAGTCAGGGGGGGTAGACGCGAAACTTGGTGATCTACCCATGGTCAGGTTGAAGTTGCAGTAACATGCAATGGAGGACCGAACCAGTTGACGTTGAAAAGTCTTTGGATGAACTGTGGGTAGGGGTGAAAGGCCAATCAAACCAAGAGATAGCTCGTACTCCCCGAAATGCTTTTAGGAGCAGCGTTGAGTATAAAGTGTCATAGAGGTAGAGCTACTGATAGGGCTAGGGGGCTTCACCGCCTACCAAACCCTGACAAACTCCGAATGCTATGACATGTTCCTCAGCAGTGAGGGCGTGGGTGCTAAGGTCCACGTCCGAGAGGGAAAGAACCCAGATTACCAGCTAAGGTCCCCAAATATGTGTTAAGTTGAACTAACGAGGTCTGATTGCAGAGACAGCTAGGATGTTGGCTTGGAAGCAGCCATTCATTTAAAGAGTGCGTAACAGCTCACTAGTCGAGCGATCGGGCATGGATGATAATCGGGCATAAAACACATTACCGAAGCTGTAAACTTGCGAATTTATTCGCAATTGGTAGGGGAGCATTCCAGTCTGCGTTGAAGCGGTGTCGATAAGGCATTGTGGAGCGTCTGGAAAAGCAAATGTAGGCATAAGTAACGATAATGCGGGTGAGAAACCCGCACACCGAAAGACTAAGGTTTCCTGATCAACGCTAATCGGATCAGGGTTAGTCGGGTCCTAAGGCGAACCCGAAAGGGGTAGTCGATGGATAACTGGTTAATATTCCAGTACCAGCTTGTACTGCGATGGGATGACGGAGAAGTGAAAGGTCCGCGTACTGACGGAATAGTACGTTGAACACTGTAGGTATAAGATGTGTAGGCAAATCCGCACATCTTGCTAAAGGTGGATAGTACCACAAACCTTCGGGTGAGTGGATAGTGACCCTAATCATGCTTCCAAGAAAAACCCCTAAGCGTCAGGTATAAGCTGCCCGTACCGTAAACCGACACAGGTAGTCGAGGAGAGAATCCAAAGGTGCTCGAGTGATTCATGGCTAAGGAACTAGGCAAAATTACCCCGTAACTTCGGGAGAAGGGGTGCCCTGAGCAATCAGGGCCGCAGTGAAAAGACCCAGGCGACTGTTTATCAAAAACACATGGCTTTGCTAAATTGAAAGATGATGTATAAGGCCTGACACCTGCCCGGTGCCGGAAGGTTAAGAGGAGGGGTTATTATTCGCCTTTGGTGGATAAGAAGCTCTTAATTGAAGCCCCGGTAAACGGCGGCCGTAACTATAACGGTCCTAAGGTAGCGAAATTCCTTGTCGGGTAAGTTCCGACCTGCACGAATGGTGCAACGATCTGGGTACTGTCTCAGCCATGAGCTCGGTGAAATTGTAGTAACGGTGAAGATGCCGTTTACCCGCAACGGGACGGAAAGACCCCGTGCACCTTCACTACAGCTTAACATTGACATTGGATAAATGATGTGTAGGATAGGTGGGAGACTATGAAGCTGTGCCGCTAGGTATGGTGGAGTCAACCTTGAAATACCACCCTTTATTTATCTGATGCCTAATCCCGATTATTCGGGAGACAGTGTTTGGTGGGTAGTTTGACTGGGGTGGTCGCCTCCAAAAGAGTAACGGAGGCTTCTAAAGGTACCCTCAGTACGGTTGGTAACCGTGCGTAGAGTATAATGACACAAGGGTGCTTGACTGTGAGACATACAGGTCGAGCAGGTACGAAAGTAGAGCATAGTGATCCGGTGGTTCCGCATGGAAGGGCCATCGCTCAAAGGATAAAAGGTACGCCGGGGATAACAGGCTGATCACTCCCAAGAGCTCACATCGACGGAGTGGTTTGGCACCTCGATGTCGGCTCGTCACATCCTGGGGCTGGAGAAGGTCCCAAGGGTTGGGCTGTTCGCCCATTAAAGTGGCACGCGAGCTGGGTTCAGAACGTCGCGAGACAGTTCGGTCCCTATCTGTTGTGGGCGTTGGAAGCTTGAGAGGACCTGACTCTAGTACGAGAGGACCGAGTTGGACAAACCGCTAGTGCACCTGTTGTTACGCCAGTAGCATCGCAGGGTAGCTATGTTTGGATGAGATAAGTGCTGAAAGCATCTAAGCACGAAACTTACCTCAAGATGAGGCTTCCTTTAAGGGTCGTTATAGACTATGACGTTGATAGGCTGCAGGTGTAAAGATGGTAACATCAAAGCCGAGCAGTACTAATTACCCGTAGACTTTTTAATCCGTTAATCTCTTATACACGCAAAATATTATATTACTTTTCTTTCATTATTGTCTTTGATTTATTTATAAGTCCGAAGTCCCAAGTCTGGAGTCGGAAGTAAATTAAATCAAAAAAATATAACTGATGCTTAAAACATCAAACAAAAACCTTTGGGTGATTATAGCGGCAAGGTCCACCTCTTCCCATTCCGAACAGAGAAGTTAAGCCTGCCAGCGCCAATGATACTGCTATACCAAGTGGGAAAGTAGGTCGTCGCCAAAGACTTTAAATTAGCCTCACATCTTGTGAGGCTTTTTTTTTGCCCTTTAGTGAAGTTGTCCAGACTGAAACTATTAGCTTACTTGAGCATAAAAGCCTCTAATACCAAAATAGCTATCAAAAGGTACTTTTAAATCAAAATAATTTCTTTTTATATATTTGTGTTGATATTTTTGAATGTATTTAATTTGCCCTTTCCATAAATTGTTTGGTTTCGATACTACATATATAGTCCTTATATTGAACCGTATTTTCTAATACTATTAACTATATTTGCCATAGTAAGTATCTTTACATTTGTTATAATTTTCAATTTTAGAATTTATTTTATTGCTTGTTTATAACCATAAACCACCATAGTTATTGGGTTTTGAGAGTTTATTAATTACTTGTTTATTTTTTTTTTTAATATTGTTAATTAAATTTAAAGAAAAGCTGTAAATTGTGCGTTCTAAAATACGAATCCATTATTATGAGCATTATAAAGTTATAAAGTATGAAACAAAAAAATTTACCTTTAAGCTTAGTATTGATTTCCATAGCATTAGGTATGGTGATCTTAATCTTCACTAACAACCGTAGCAAATACGAATACTCGCCTCGAGTAAGCGATAGTGAAGCAGTGGTATCTGGCATTAGCCCATCAGCAGAGTATCTTTCATTAATTCGTAGTAATCAAACTACTGGATTAATTAGCCCAGCTGACCTCGGCAAAGTGCAAAATCAGTTAAAAGATTTTAACAATTCACGTTCCATTGTTGATTTGACATGGAGACAGTTAGGTCCTGATAATTTTGGAGGGAGAACACGAGCAATTATGTTTGATAATCAAGATCCGGAAGCAAAAACTATTTTTGCAGCGGGAGTTACTGGAGGTATCTGGAAGTCTGATAATCTTGGAATTAGCTGGTTAAAGATAAATAATGAAAGTTATAATCTGAATGTTTCATGTATGAAACAGGATGCTAGTGGTACTATTTATGCTGGAACTGGCGAAAGTTTTAATGCAGGAATGATGTCGGGGCTTGGAGAAATGGGTTTTACAGGTGGTTTTGTGGGGCAAGGTATCTTTAAATCCACAAATGGTGACAATTTTACACTAATAGGATCAACACAGCCTCAATATAATTCTGATTCTTGCGAATGGGCTTTTATAAATGAACTTGCCGTAAATCTAAACAATGGTAGGTTATACGCTGCTACAAATACTGGATTGAAATACTCTGACAATGGAGGAGATTCTTGGTTTGTAGCAAAGGATACTTCTGGAACTGAGTTAAGTATGAATTCACTGGATGTTCAAGTTTCTTCAGACGGAGCAGTTGTAGCCTGCGTTGATAATTTATGTTATATTTCTCCTTCAGGGAATGCTGACGCTTTTGTTACAAGATCAACTGGTGATTCAATTAGCCTTCCGGCTGAAGGTGTAACCAGAATTGAGTTTGCATTTGCTCCATCTGATGCAAATGTACTATATGCTAGTGTAATTAATAGCAATGGCTCCTTATTTAATATGTATCTATCAGACGATAAAGGACTGAATTGGAGAATAATTCTGCCTGGGTCACCTACAATTCCAATTTTCTTAGGATCAGGTGTATATGATAATGCGTTAACTGTTTTTCCTGACAATTCAGGAATGGTATTACTAGGTGGTGTTGATGCATGGTTAGGTACCAAAGTTCAGGAAACAGGTTTTTATGCATGGGAAAGTATTTCTACCGGTTTTGTTCCACCATATTATCCACAATATTTACCTATGTACCAACATACTTATGTTTTCAGACCTGGTTCGAACAATGATTTTTTTATTGGATCTGATGGAGGAGTTGCAATAGGTACAATTAATAGTACAGATACAGCCTTTGAAACTAGTAATAGAAGCTATTTTACTACTCAGTTTTATAATGTAGGATCATCAGGGGTTGATAATTATGTAGTAGGAGGATCACAAGGTAATGGGACTATCCTTATTACAGGACATGGTAATACAACTAAACAAGGTGAACAAATATTGGGTAATATCGGAACAGCATGTGTAATTTCCTTAATTGATAAAAATGTATTGGTTGCTAGTGTTCCTGGGGCTAATTTGCTAAGATCTAATGAAGCAGGTGCAAATTACTCAACACAGTTTGTTGAAGGTTTAACCCTTAACGTCGAATCTTTTAACACACCAATGGCATTATGGGAAAACTTTGATAACCCTAATAGCCGTGATTCAGTTTGGTTCTTTAATACGGATCCATTATTTCCTATACTTGGCGGAACCAGAATTCAGGTGCGTAGTAATAATAGTGGTCAACCATTTTATTATATCACTCCTTTAGATATTACAATATTCCCCGGAGATTCAATTTTGGTTCGGGATGTTGTTTCTTCCAGATATTTTATAGCATCTTCTGATGAAGTTTATATGACAAGCGAACTGCATAATTTTGGTAAAACACCTGAGTGGTTTGAAATATCAAATAGTACTGTAGGCTTTACTGGATCATCACAGTGTATTTCATATTCATCCGATGCAAATCATTTATTTGTTGGTACTATTGAAGGTAAGTTGTATAGAATTTCAAACTTAGCTCTTGCTTATAATTATGATCGTGCTGATGTAAATAGCCCTGAATGTATTGTTTCTACAAAGGAAATAATATTTGATAATCCTAATGGGCAGGTTATTACTTCTATTGCAGTAGATCCTGCTGATCCTTCGAATGTTATGATAACATTGGGAAATTATGGAAATGATCAGTATGTATTTTTTAGCGATAATGCACTTGATGAAACCCCTGTTTTTAGTTCACGCCAGGGTAATTTACCTCAAATGCCTGTTTATTCTTCACTTATTGAAATGACAAATACCGATATGGGTATAATTGGAACAGAACATGGAATCTTTGTAACAGAAGATATTCATGCTAATTCACCAGTTTGGATGAGACAGGATAGTTTAATGGGCAGTGTACCTGTATTTCAGTTACAGCAGCAAATTGTTTCTAAATTAGCTGATACTGTTGTCTTGATAAATGGTAGCAATATCGATGTAATTCCATATGAGGGAACAAATAATTTTGGAGTTATTTATGCAGCTTCTTATGGAAGAGGATTATTGCGTTGTAATATATTTGAAAAACCTGTAGGTGTTGAAGAAACATATACTCAACAAATAAACAAAGTACACAATATTAATATATATCCAAATCCAATAACTACTTACGCTACTATCGAGCTAGAATCTTATTTAAATTCTAGTGCTAGTATTTTTGTTTATGATCTTGCGGGAAGAAAAGTTTTATCATTAACAAACAATGTAAAAAAAGGAATGAATAAGATTGATCTGGACCTTTCAAGTCTGAATAATGGTTCTTATTTCATTCAGGTAATTATAGGTTCGGATGTTTATTCACAAAAATTTATTGCTAATTAATCAGATAATAATTATAAATTCTGCGAATATGAAAAATATTTATTCAATTCTTATTTTATTCCTGTTATTGTTTTCAATATCAGTATTTGGACAGTCAAAAATTTATGCTCCTAACCTTCGAGCTCCTGAAAATATGGAGATAGATCAGGTGCCTGATGCAATGCTTGACTGGGATGCTGTAACTGGCATAACACTTGATATTACTTATGAGGCTCAGCTTGCAACTAATCCTGAATTTTCAGATGCTGTCACTTTTCCTCGAACAGATGTAACTGCACAAACAATGAGTAGTTTATTGTTTGGGGGCACTTATTATTGGCATGTGAAAGCTTTCGACGATGGTAATGCATCTGGTTGGTCAGAAACATGGTCGTTTACAGTTAGCTGGACGATAGAAATGGACGATCCAAATGACGGAGCAACGGAGTTCACTAATCCTGAAATAACCTGGGATCCATTATCAGGAGTCTCAAGCTACCAACTTCAGGTGGATACTAGCTATGCCTGGAATTTTGATGAGTCGGGTGTAACCTCAGATATTAATGCCACTTATATTATCGATAATAGTAATATGTGGATAATTGGTGAAGATGGTTTAGTACTTCATGATGATGGCACAGGCTGGGCTAATATTGAAGCTGGAACAACAGAAGATTTAAATGATTTAATATTCATTGATTCATCTCATGGTTATGCTGTTGGTAATAGTGGAGTAGTCTTGTTCTATGATGGAACTGCATGGACTATTGTTGATGTTGGTACAACAGATAATTTGCTGGGAGTAAGTTTCGTTGATTCTGATAATGGAGTTGTTGTTGGTGATGGTGGTACTGTTGTAATATATAGTGGAGGAACCTGGGAAATAGCAGCTACAGGTGATAATAATAATTTATGGGATGTTGCTATGATTAACCCATCTAATATATGGGCATGTGGTGAAGGTAAAATTGTTGTTAATTATGATGGTTCTGCATGGGTAGCAAATGAAGTGGGAACAAAAGATCATTATGGTATAGTAATGACTGATGAAAACAATGGATGGACTGTAGGTAAATCTGGTAAAATATTTCGTTGGGATGGAGCAGCTTGGAATGAAGAGGAGTCGGGTACTACAAAAAGCCTGTTTAGTGTTAATTTTGAAGGTATGAATGGAATTGCTGCTGGTGCAAAGGGAACAATGCTTACGTTTAATGGAAGATGGAATGAAGCTACAGCATTGAGTGAAGATGACTTTTTTGGAGCTGCTATTTCAGTAGATGGTGGTCTTGTTGTTGGTGAAAAAGGTATGATTATTCAAAAAACTGGAAATGGCTTCGATAGCCCTTACTTGATGGATTACGAGATACCTTCTACAATGACTACTAAGGATTTGTCTAATTTATTCTTCGGACAACTATACTTTTATCGTGCTCGTGCAATTCATGATGCTGATACATCAAAGTGGGCAGGGGTGAAATCGTTTACTGTTGAAGCATCTCCTGTGCTTACTTCTCCATCAAACTCATCTGAAACAGATTTGCTTGTTGAGTTTAAATGGGCTGTTTTTGAGGGCATTACAAATTATTTTTTTGAAGTAGATATTGATGAAAATTTTGGTCAACCCAGGTCATTCTCCCCTGATGAAAATGTCCTATTGGTAAATGATTTTGTTTTTGGCCAGGAATATTTTTGGAGAGTAGCTGCTCAACATGCAGTTGAGATTTCTGATTGGTCTGAAGTATGGAGCTTCAATACTGTAAATATGATTGTTCTTGACGAGCCTGAGAATGGGGCTGAAGATGTTATTTCATGTCCAATGTTTATTTGGGGTGAAGTATTAGGAGCCTCAGGCTATGAACTTTGGGTTGATACTGATCAGGAATTTAGTAATCCAACTATTTTTATCACTGATGAACCATATAATCAGTGTCAAAATAATCTCGAGAAAAAAACTAATTATTACTGGAAAGTACGTGGGTTGTCTGGTCCTCTTCTTTCAGATTGGAGTGATACATGGACATTTAAAACAGAGGGGTATATTGGAATTGATGAGCAGTTTAATGCTGATGCAATAAATATTTATCCTAACCCTGGAAATGGAGAGTTTAATCTTCAGGTTATCAGTTCAACTGCTGGAAAATATACAATGACAGTTACAACCTTAACAGGAAAACTTGTTTATGATGCTGAAATTAAATGTAAGATTGGAAGTAATAATTTATCCATAGTACTTGATAATGTTAGTAGTGGTGTTTATAACCTGTCATTAAGTAAAGGAAATCAAGTGGTTACTAAACAATTAGTGATTAAGTAAAAAACCGATTAAAGTATAATGGAAAGGTGTTCTGGTTTTCAGGACACCTTTTTTTTTGAGAAGTCAGGAAGGATAGGAGTTAATAACTAGAAATTTGAAGTAATACTTAAAATAAGTTGAATAAACCAAATAGCAATAATCAAATAACAAATAATAACCAATGTTCCCAAAATTAATAATCAAATATCATGACTCACAAATAGTAAGTTTGTGTTTGGGTTGTTTGAAAATTAGATATTGTAATTTATTTGAAATATGGTGCTTGGAATTTGGTAGTTTGTATGAATCTTGAATTATAGAGTATGCACACTGATTCGGACTTTAATATTTATTAAATCGTTTTCCCAAAGAAAATGATAAATATAAGGCAGGGAAAAATATTTGATTATCATTATTAAACATAATAGTTAGCCCGCCGGGTAATATATCTATTGCAGCACCAATTTCCAACGATTTGATTTTTGTACTTTGTGTGCCAAATTCAAAATTTAATCCTGTTTTTAGGTGTAGTCCGGGGTGTATAGTTATTTCGTTAAAGCCTTTTGAAAAAGGCGCTCTACCATAAATATCCGTATTGGAATGTTTATCCGGATCATAACGTTCAGGTACAATTGAAAATGTTTGTCCTGAGCTGGAAATATCTTTAATAACAAATAAATAGTATGGTTTAGCTATTCCAATGCTTAATCCACCTCCATACATAAACCTTACTTCTACACCTCCCCAATATGGTTTTCTGTTGAGTAATTTTTTCCAAATTACATTAGCTCTTAAAAAGAAAGCATCGTTAGTCTTTCCGTAAACATATCTTTTTGAATTTATAACGTATGGGTTTATCATTTTGACCTGTTTGTATGATTTCATACTAACAAATTCAATTTCATACATTCTTGTTTTAAAAATAGACAATCGTTTACCCGTCCTGTAAACAAGTCCCATCCCTAAATTGTGCAATACTATGCCGTAAGTTTTTTGACGATTATATAGGATTTTGTTCTCAAGTGAATCTGTTATTTCAGTATCAAATTGAGCATATGAAGAAGTGCTAGCTGCAACTAACAGGAAAAGAATCAGTATTTTATCGAATCTTTTCATTACTAAGGGTAAGAAAAATACTAGGAGTTTAGTATCCAATTATTAAAGTTAAACCACAATGGTTGTGCAAGTTAATATTTGCTTTCTTTTTGATATTTCTGAGTTTCCCCGTAAGCTGCGCACTTATTGGATGATTTACATGAGCTGGCGAAAACTGTCACGAGTACTACAGCAGATATGAGGATAATTATTTTTTTCATAATTTTACAACTATTATGTATTTAGCAATTCACAAAGAAAAGCAGATTTTAAGTAAATAACAAGAATTATTTACTTTTATTGTTTTTATTATTAATATTTGTGTAAAATGGATGAAATTAAACCGGTAATCGAAGAAAGTTGGGGTGAAGCTTTAAAGGAGGAATTTATTTCTCCATATTTTAGTGACTTGAAAATATTTTTAAGGGAAGAGAGAAAAAAGTATCATATTTATCCAAGGGGTTCCCAAATTTTTTCTGCTTTTGATTACACACCTTTGCCAAGTGTTAAGGCTGTAATATTAGGGCAAGATCCTTATCATGGTGAGGGGCAGGCTCATGGGCTGAGTTTTTCTGTACCTGATGGTGTACCTTTACCACCATCCTTAAAGAATATTTATAAAGAGATGCATGACGACATTAGTATTGTAGCTCCTGTTTCCGGTAATCTTGAAAACTGGGCAAGGAATGGTGTTCTCCTTTTAAATGCAACTTTAACTGTTCGAAAGGGTGAAGCTGGCTCACATCAAGGAAAGGGATGGGAAATATTTACTGATCAGGTAATAAAGACAATTTCTGATTTAAGGGCTGGTATTGTTTTTCTGCTTTGGGGTAAGTACGCTCAAAATAAAATTGAGCTAATAGATACAAGTAAGCACTTTGTGCTCAAAGCACCTCATCCTTCACCATTTTCTGTATATAGAGGATACTATGGTTGTAAACATTTTTCGAAAGCAAATAATATTCTTATAGAAAATGGACTTGAGCCAATAGATTGGAATTTGAACAACTAAAAAAAATGCCATAAGATGACTCATGGCATTTTTTTAAACTAGTTAAATAGAGATTTATTTTGAACCTATAGTAATATCTACACCTACAGAAATAGCCCAAGTGCTTTTCAGATATGATTCATAATAAGGGATTACTGAATTCCCCGATCCTTCATACATGTCGTATACCTCTTTATCGTAGGATACAAAATAAGCACCAAGGTTTAATTTAAACATATCATTAATTTTATAGGCACCTCCTAAAGCAATTGTATTTGTAGAAAGGCTAAATCCTAAATTTGACTGATAATTTTGATTTACGCCTGTTTGTGCACGTAGATACCCTGTACTTACTAAGAAATCATCGTTGATATCATATTCAAATCCAATAGCAAATTCCCAGAAGTTTTTCTCAATTACTCTAGGTTCATTATCCGGGTTTGCCCAAGCAGTTTGTTTATCAAAATATGTGTGGTAAGTAAGCGATACCTTAAATGGTTCAAATAACTGATAATCCATACCAATTGAGAGCATAGCAGGAATGTCAGCGTTTATAGTATCTCCATCAGGATATAAATAAACTGGTGTTGCATCAGGATTTATTCCGATAGCAAATCCTTTTCCAGCAGGTACATCGTTAACTAAATCAAGTTTGGTTTCAAATTCATATTTTAATCCAAAATTTAACCTATCATTCATAAACGAAAAATTTGCACCTATTATAGGAGTAATTCCACTACCTGTTTGTGTAATGTCACCTTCCTGATCACCCATTAATGATGCACCAGCTGTTAGTTGGCCGGCTTGAACCAGTAAGTCAGCTGCCATACCGGTAAGGTATGTAGCAGTACCATAATATGAGCCTTGTGCTTGTGACATATCCATAGCATCTATCTGCTCTTGTGTAAATCCAAATTGCAATAAACCGCCTTGTAACTGTGCACTTTGTTCCGCAGTAATGACTCCCATAGCAACAGCCTGATCCCATGTGAGTACACCGCCGCCGCCATCAATAATTGGTTGCATTGAGATTCCTGCTCCGGTAGCCATTCCTGCACCTGCAGTAGCTTGTGCAGCACCATCAGTAGCTTGCTTTGCAACTCCATTCATAAAATCATTTGCCGGTAGATTGCCACCATGTGCATCATCCCTTAGTAGCGTTATATTTTTTATATAACCAGTATAAGTATTTTTTGCCATAATATATCTGGCACCTGCAAATAGAGATACATTCTCATTAATTTCAAAGCTAATACCTGCTTGTACACTCCAATAAACAGATGATCCTTTGAACTCCATATCTACTGAATATCCTGTTACACCCATTTCTGAAAATGCAGGCACGAGTGAAGCAATTGGTACTTCCATATATGGTACTCCTTTATCGAAAGTAGCACCACCACCACCACCTAGGGGTAGAAAGCCAAATGAGAATGCCCACCTACCAGTTTTATAAGCCATGTATATTGAAGGGAACAATGGGGCTGAAATTGTACCTGTATAAGTGTCATTATTTAGGTAAGGGTATGAAGACATTATGGTTTGGGTTTGAAAAATACTCTGGTTCGATACAGATATATGAAAACCATCACTTAGCTTTGTTAACCCTGCAGGATTATAATATACTGCATCAATTTCGAGAGTTGCACCTCGCGACAACATTCGTGACCACGCGGCACTTTGATTAGTGTTATGTACTATTCCACCAGCAAGTACAAACTGTGCTGAGAGGATAATTCCAAGAAAAAATAAAGTAAACCTTTTCATATTTTTATAATATTTAATGAATAATTAGTCAGCTAATATATGTTATTTTTTATCAAGTGCAGTCATTTTTTATATATTTGTAGTTTCTTTGTACACTTATTAATAAAAATTAATTACTTATGAGAAGAATTACATTATTGCTATTGTCGATAGTTTTAGTTTCGGCAACTGCATTTGCAGGTGGCTATCAGGTTCGCCTTCAAGGAAATAAGCAAAACGGATTTGGGCTTGTTGGTACTCCATTAAGTTGGGGAGCTAGTTCAATGTTTTATAATCCAGGTGCTTTATCGTTTATGAAAGATAAAATGCATTTTGAAGTTGGTGCTAGTGCTATTATGTCGAACGTGTCGTTTCAGCGCACAGGAAGTTCAGTTACAGAGGAAACTGATAATCCACTTGGAACTCCATTTTATGTGTATGGTGCAGGCAAAATAAATGAAATGATAACAGTAGGTATAGCTGTTTACACTCCTTATGGCAGTTCAGCAAAATGGCAGGATGATTGGTCTGGAAAATTTTTAATTCAGGATATTTCATTAAAAGCTATTTTTATACAGCCTACAATTTCGTTTAACATTAACGATAAGTTTGGTATTGGCGCTGGGTTTGTTTATACAACAGGTGGTGTTGAAATTAACAAAGCACTTAATTATGGAAGTAACTCTACGGTTAATCTTGATGCTAATGCTAGTGGTATGGGTTATAACCTTGGTTTATTTTACAAGGCAAGTGATAAACTTTCATTGGGACTTAATTATCGTTCCAGGATTAATATGAAAGTTGAAGGCGGTGATGCTAAATTTACTGTTCCATCATCGTTAAATACCTTAATACCAGAAACAAACACATTTGATACTGAACTTCCTCTTCCAGGAAATCTTGATTTTGGTGTTGCTTATCAGGCAACTGATAAACTACTTATTGCTTTTGAACTTGACTGGGTGATGTGGGGTACATATGACACACTTTCGTTTACATTTCATGAAAATGGAGATTTGCTAAGTTCAAACAATCCACGCGAATACAAAGATACGTTTATCCCACGTATTGGTATCCAATATGATATGATGGATAATCTACAATTGAGAGCTGGTGCTTATTATGATACTTCACCAACTAATTCTGATTACTTTACACCAGAAACTGTTAGTTTAAATACTTTTGCTTACACACTTGGATTATCATATTCTCCAATTGATATGTTGAGTATTGATCTTTCGTTCCTTCAGTTGTTTGGACAAAAATCAGATATGGCTTACACTCCTGATAATTTTGAGGGTACTTATCAAACAATTACTTATATCCCTGGATTGGGTGTTAGTTTAAGATTCTAAACCAAAAAACACATAAACAAATGAAAATAAAATTTATATATTATATAGCTATTCTGGCTTTCATGGCTTCATGTAAACCAGATGTTAACGAATTTACACCTAGCAATGGAAGTGCTGATTTTACCACATATGTTGCCGTAGGTAACTCACTAACAGCAGGATATGCTGATGGTGCTCTTTATACTTCAGGGCAAATGTATGGCTGGGCTAATTTATTAGGTGAGCAAATGACACAAGTTGGAGGAGCAGAATTTGTTTTTCCTAAAGTTAAAAGCGAATTTGGCGTACTACCGGGTAAATTAAAGCTTGGTTATAGTGAAGATTGTTTAGGAGCTACAAGTCTTGGCCCCGTACCTGATGTTGGTGAACTAGATCCATATACCGATCATGTAGATTATGCTGTTAACAATGTTGGTGTACCAGGTGCAAAACTTGGTCATTTATTATTTAATGGTTATGGTGATCCTGCAAACTTAGCATTGGGACTTGCAAATCCTTATTTTGTAAAATTTGCAACAACTCCAACTATTTCGGTTGTTGAGCAAGCATTATCAATCTCACCTACTTTCTTTTCGTTATGGATAGGTAATAATGATGTATTAGGTTTTGCTACATCAGGTGGTCTGAGCCCAATAACACCATTAACTGGTGATGTAGGAATTGGATTTACAGAAACATATGCTACAATTGTTGGTGCTCTTATGTCATCTGCAAAAGGCGGCGTTTTGGCAAATATACCGGGTGTTACTTCGGCTGCATTTTTTACAACAGTGCCTTATAATGCAATACCTATTACTGATCAAGCAACACTTGATTTTATAAATGCTGCATATGTGCCGTATAACGCAGCTATGGAGCAAATGGGACAACCATACAGAATTAATTTTGAGATTGGTGCCAATGCAATGGTTATTTTTGATGCAGATATGCCAGATCCAATACCTGTAACATTGAAATTTAGACAAATTACCAGCGATGAGTTAGTACTGATGACTATACCTCAGGATTCGATTAAATGTGCTCAATGGGGAAGTGCTGTGCCAATTCCTTCACAGTATATTCTTACTGCTTCTGAAATTGCTGAAGTTACTAATGCTACAAATGCATTTAACGATGTAATTAAGGCAACAGCAACAGTAAATGGTTTGGCTTTTGTTGATTTTAACAGTATTCTTGTTGATGCAAAAACTACAGGAATTGTGGTTGATGGAATTACTTTTACAACAACACTTGTTACAGGTAATTTGTTTTCACTTGATGGTATTCATTTAGCACCTCAAGGTAATGCTTTAGTGGCAAACTATTTTATTGATGCTATTAACACAACTTATAATGCAAATATTCCACATACAGTTGTAAGTAGTTATCCTGGAATTGAATTTCCTTAGATTAATGAATATAACTCTTTTGGAGTTTGTAAATAAAAAAAGCGCTTCTAAGTTAGAGGCGCTTTTTTTTTCAAATTATTTTTTTACCAATCGTAATCACATGATTCCCAAAGTTTTGCTTCTTCTTCTTCGGTGATATTTACAGCTTCTTCCGGAGTGTACTTTTCAGAAGTTTTTTCGAGCATACAATCGCAAAAGTCAACAGCATTCTTTTTTTCAACGCCTTTTTCCTCCATAAATGTCATGCATTTTTTAGTCCACGTAGCTTTTTGGTCTTTGTCCCATGTGTCAGCTTTCGAATCGCAGTTACATGCACCAGCAAATAATAGTAATCCAAATGTTACTAGTAATAATCTTATCGTTTTCATGTTATTGTAGGTTAGATTTTTCTATCAGTGATATGACAAAAATAGTGTTAAATATTTATCTAATTAATTTCTTTAATACAAACAGTTTTATTTACTCTATTATTGTATAGTTATAAAATAGTTAATTGTTGTAATTAATTGAGTAATCTGGCTATTTTTGTAACTAGGATAGTATTAAACAGATATTGATTTTATTTTTATAATTTAATAGATATAATTATGAATAAAGATAAGAATTTCTATACAATAAATCGTATTGCCGCACTTTCTGATGGTATTTTTGCCATTGCCATGACAATTTTGGTTTTAAACATTAGTATTCCTGATAAGGAGACTGTTAATCAAATTGGGCTTTTTAATGCTTTGCTTAATCAAGGCGTAGAGTTTTACACTTTTTTATTAAGTTTTGTTCTGTTAGGCATTTTTTGGGGCATTCAACATAAGCAAATGAATATTATTCAAAAAACGGATTCAACTTTTATATGGCTTAATATTTTACTTTTAATGTTTATTTGTTTAATTCCTTTTTCGGCAAGCCTTGAGTCAGAATTCAGTAGTAATCCTGTTTCTGCAATCTTTTTTAATACTAATATGTTAATTGTTGGTCTCTTTTTTATGATTAACTTGCTGTATGCCACAAATAACCATAAGCTTATCCCTGAGGATTATAGTAAAGAGAGTATTATAAAAGGAAAAAAGAATACACTTATATTTATTGGTGTGTCAATTATTGCATTAATATTAGGAATGTTTTCACCTGAATATTCAGGTATAGCATATGTACTAATTCCGGTTCTTAAAGCATTTACATAGAAAACTAATTTGTGGGAGAAAAAAATGAGAAGGATAGTATTTGCAACAAATAATCAACATAAGTTACTCGAAATAAGGAGTATATTAAAAGATGATTTTGAAGTATTAAGTTTGTCGGATATTGGTTTCTTGGAAGATATCCCGGAAACTGGTACTACTCTTGCTGAGAATGCTTCCATAAAGTCATATACAATTTACAAGCGATTTAGCCTTGATTGTTTTTCGGATGATACCGGACTTGAAGTTGAAGCCTTAGATGGTAACCCGGGAGTTTATTCAGCACGATATGCAGGAGAAGATGCAACATACGATGAGAATGTAAATAAAGTATTAAGTGAACTTGAAGGACAGGAAAACAGAAAAGCTGCATTTAGCACAGTTATTTCTTTAATACTTGATGGAAATGAATTTCAATTTGAAGGTCGAATTGCTGGTAATATAACAACAGGGAAACATGGTGCTGCTGGATTTGGTTACGACCCTGTTTTTCAGCCTAATGGGTTTGACATTACTTTTGCCGAAATGGATGAAGCAACAAAAAATAAAATTAGTCATCGTGGCTTAGCAACCG
>Ga0222693_100183_pt1 | contig 20540 bp, 14 predicted proteins | sample AntAcemetage1331_FD_179840 | JGI IMG/M metagenome (GOLD analysis project Ga0222693, IMG submission 179840) | Saline water microbial communities from Ace Lake, Antarctica - #1331 | ecosystem: Environmental > Aquatic > Non-marine Saline and Alkaline > Saline | place: Antarctica: Ace Lake... | reverse complement strand
TAAGATAGCAGAGAATAAACTAAGACCACACAGATTTAATTATATGGGTAAGACAATAACTATCAATGATGAGGGTGGTGATATTAATTTAATGGATGCAGCACCTAATTGCATGGCTGTTGTCAGGGAAGCGGATAATGATGAGTCAATAGAGACTAATAAAGAAATGCGTATTGAGAACCTGTTAATGAATGGTCAGCTACCTTATAATTACGCAATCTCTAATATGGGTCTTGACAATCCAGAGCAGATAATCTCACAAATGGAAGAGCAAAATCAGGCAATGGCAATTTTAAAACAGATACAGGAGCTTAATCAGATAAATCCACAGGCAGGACAAATGATTATACAGGAAATTCAGCAAGCGTCTCAAAAGGCTATGGCGGAGGGGGCACAACTTGAAAATGACACAGTACAGCAACCTCCATCACAGCAACAATAAAAGCGTGTCCTCAAAGGTCAAACCGCAAAGTCTTAGACTCACTGCGACAGACAAAGGACAAAGGAGCACAGTATGTTAGAAAGTTACACGAACGAGTTTTTGTCAGCTACCGATGACGGTAGTGTTGACGCTGTTTCAACAGAAGCGTATGACGAGAAAGTTGTCATTGACAACAAGGAAATCGAAGTTCACGTAGAGCCACAAGGCGAGGGTAAGCCACCGCTTGTATATCCGAAAGGTGAATATGAACAGTGGGGCGAACCTGTATTTGTAAAAAAGCTATCAGACCAACTTGTACACAATTCCAAGAAAGCAATGGAAGTATTAAAACACAACAATGAAAACACACAGGCTATGCAAGACCTTCAAGCTAAAAATGATGAACTCGAAAAGCAGAAGTTACGGAATGAGGGTATTATCGAAACCTTGCAGAAGGTTGGCACTCCACCTAAAGTGGATAAAAAGCCAACGTCTGAACCAGAGGTATTTAATGTAGTGAAACGAGCCTATGAGATTGCTGGTGTAAGCGAAGAAGATTGGAATGATTTAACTCCGTCAGAACGCTTTAAGGCACAATCTAAAGCTACTCAGGAACAGACAGAGCATAATCAATTACAGTTTATGAAACAGTTTAATGAGACAAGTGCTAAAACTAATCAGGATTTCATGCAAGAGCAGAAGTTAAGTTCCATGATAGTACAGGCAGGACACGACACTCAGGAAGTAAAGACGTGGATGAAACAGAACGGTGTAACGTACAGTGAACAGGGAGTTAGTCTTTATATTAATTTTATGAAGCCTAACCTAAATCCGAAACCAAAAGACGATGCTATTGACGAGCTAAATAAACGGACAGAGTTACTAAATCGAACCAAAACGCCTCAGATGGCTGGGGCACAGGCAGGATTCCGAATTATGACACCAAAAGATAAAGAGCTAAAAGAGTTCTGTTCTGCCGTAAAAACCTCCGAAGTAGATAAAAACCAGAAGGCTAACGAGATTTTGGGTATACAATCGTCTAACAAACGATAATAAGGAGTCATATAATGGCTACAGGAACATGGTATCAAGGGCCGAGAACGACTGCAACACAGCAAACGGAATTACTAAAACCAGCGTGGGATGAAGTCTTAGACGACAGTTTTTTGGGTCAAACCCCATTAGTATCAATGTTGTCGAAAATGGGAAGTTACAAACCAGTTGACAGAAATGAGTTTAAGTGGGCTTCATATAAAGAAAAAATGGAATATGTTACAGTTACGGTATTTGCTACAGGCGGTGGTTCTGCTGCAAGTACTATAACAGTTAGTCCCACAGATGTTGAGAAGATAACAAAGAGCCTTACCCTGCGTAACAGCAGAAATGGTCAGGTATATTATGTAACTACTACCGTACGGAGTGACGCCACTACTGCTGCTAATACATTCACAGCACAGTTAGCAGTTACAGACGCAACCGCAATGACTACAATCTCAGGTACAGATTGTCTCGTAGGTGACACGCTGTATGTTCTGAATAAAGCAGCTTATGAGAAATGGGGTGACATTACCAATTCTAGTGATTATGCAGCATTTAAGACCGAAGATACAGACTATAATTACATCGAAATGATGTTTGATATTCTGGAAATTTCTGACTTAGATGCTAATTCTGGACAGTGGGTATCTGGTTCACAGCGTTCAAGAAACATGGCACGCTCACAGCAGAGATTATGGAAAAACTTTGAAACTAAGTGTTTCACTGGAGTACGTGTAAAGAATACAACCGCATTGGGCAGTGAATATGTAACCCTTATGGGTGGACTTGACCAGTACGGTATCAATACTGAAACCGATACACTGTCAGGCTACACATGGGACGATTTCAAGGACTGGATAAAATCAGAAATGCAGGTATGGAACAGAAAACCAAATCTGTTTGCGTTCTGTAATAACAATATGTTCTATAAGGTATCTGATTGGGTAAAGAATAACACTGACCCGACCTTTAGTGCTACTGGAAGCGATTCTGCGTTTGGTTATCAGGTTAAGACTTTAATCACACCCGGCCCAACTATCCAGTGTGTAAATAACAGAGCATTGTTTGAAGCGTTTGGTGACAGTGCGGTAATGTATATCGTTGATATGAACCTTCTTGAAATCAAGTACTTTGCAGGGCCGGAAGCCAGCTTCGGATTTGACGTTATCACAAATTGCCAGTTGAAGGGTAATAACAACCTTGTTGATAAACTGCAATTCTGGCCTGGCTTGAAAGTTCAGCACCCAGAAAATATGGGTAAACTGCTTCTTACAGCATAAGGAGCTAACAATGAAGAAAATAGTATTAATTGTATTGTTTATGTCGCTTTGCTTTAGTCTTATGGCTTTGACGGCGACACAGGCAACGTGGACTACTTCTGAGGAAACGGTAAACGGGCAGATGTACTTCATTGCTTACACAAGCACTGCTGTAACAACTGCTGCAAAGGTAGTCTATACCGAACCCACCGATTTTAAATTGAACTGGGACGCTCCGATAATCATTATAGTAAATCCTGATGCAGATACCTATGATGGAGATACACTTCCAGTTACGATGTATTGCGGATATTCAGATGATTTTGCAGTAACGGTAGATACGGTCGGAACACCTACAATCGTAGATGGCTGGCTGTACGGTGATATAATTGCAGATGTAAAAGCAACAACTGGACAGTTCAGATTGTTTGGAGTACCTAATACATTGGCAGACGGAACTAATACATTTGCATTTGTAGCACCGTGTCCAGAACTGGCGTTTGAGATAACCGCTGCAACCGAGTTCACTGCATCAACTATCGAAATAATACTCATGCAACCTATGTTCTTAGACATACCAGCCGATTGGCACAATGTATATGGCAATAAGAGGTTCAGCAAATGAAAAAGTTAATCATAACCTTAATCCTCATTTCATTGGTATTATGTATATTTGGTAAAAGCACCAATTTAGCAACCTGGTCAACTTCTACTGAAACTGTCAATGGTCAAAAATATTTTATAGCGTACACCAGTACCGCTGTAGATACTGCTGATTTGGTAGTCTATACAGAGCCGACAGACTTCAAGCTGAACTGGAACGCACCTATAATGATAATCACCAATCCCGATGCAGAGACATACGGAAATACAGCATTACCAGTAACCATGTATTGTGGCTACAGTGATGATTTTAATGTAGTGGTAGATTCCGCTGGAACAACAGTGATAACAGACGGCTGGCTTTACGGCAACATCGAAGCAGATATTTACAATACTACAGGTCAGACAATGCTTTATGGCTTCCCGAATACACTGGCGGATGACGCAGATGACTTCTTTTTTGTAGCACCTTGTCCAGAATTAGCATTTAAGATACAGGATGCAACCGCATTGGAGTCGAGTACCATTGAGATAATCCTCATGCAACCGATGAATATAAACACACCCGCAGATTGGGAAAAGACGTATAAATAACTAACTATAAGGGCGGGGTTTATCCCCGCCCATAGGAGCTATAATGGCTAAGAAAAGCTATATTTTCAAAACAACCAGAAGGGTTGGCAACCAGACATTCGTTGGCAGACCCAAGGGCAAAACGCCAATACGATATAGATTCCCTGAGTCTGGATTGCTTAAAGGCGATGAAGAAACCCTTAAAAACCTACAGAAACACATACAGAGCGGTGCAATTGTGTACTACGAAGGTGCTATCCTTGAGGAATACCTTGATAATGAAGATAAAACACCTGATGATATTCACAAGTTATTGATACTTGACGCACAGAAAGCTAAAATCAAGGTATTTAACAGTAAACCGATTGCCGAATGTACCACAGAAGAGCTTGAAACTGCTCTTAAATCTGTAGAGGTATAATATGTTATATTCTGCTTTAATTACACGCATAGCGAAGGATAGTCACGCTTACCCTGAAGCATCTTATACGACAGATATAAAGCAGAAGTTTTTAGATGCGGTTGTTGAGCTATCTCCGACCGCATCTATTGATAACATTAAGGAGCTTGTGAAGTCAGAGACATTTACGGTAGGTGTTGATAGACTTACATTACCGACTGACTTTGTTAAGACAATATCAGTAAAGTCAAGTTCTAATGCCTATAACTTCAAGCAAATAACAGCAGAAAAGTATGATGAGTTAGGGATAGATACGGAATTAGACCCGAATAAAGGCTACTGTTATTATTTTGTAGATGGCAGGGATATAGTATTTTATGTATCAACAACTGGAAACATTAACGGTAAATCAGTAATAGTTACTTATATATCCTATCCGACCCAATGGGCTACCACACAGGAAATGTACGACATATACAGTTCCCTATTCATAGAAGCGTGTAAGGTAGAAGCTGTAAAGAATATGATTACATTGCAGAGAGGTGAGCAAAATGACGTGGAGTGATATAAAGCTCGAATTAGGCAAGAAATTAGGCGACCCGTCAGGTGTTAAGTTTGGTGGGATATTAAAGAATAGCTTTAGGTCAGCGTATAATCAGTATGTACCCAATGCACCACTTGAACAATTATATCTATTGCAGACACCTGCTTCTGTAAGTTTTCAGGAAAAGCAAGGCAGTTATACAATACCAAAGAGTATTCTTTTTATTAATATATCAGCACAGGATTATTCAGTAGATAACAAACGCAAGAGATTTATACAGGTAACGGATTCGGAATATTCAATGTCAGTTGATAATCCAATAATGCAACCTACATCAAAGGAAGTTAAATGGTTCAGGGACAATAACAAAATAAGATTATTAAGCGATAATTCAATATTAAAATTCAAGTTAAACTATCTACCAGACTTTAATTTTGACAGCATAGATAACCTGATTTCAGACGATGCAATAGCAGTTGTAATGGATATGGTAGTAAACAGCTTAATTCCCAAAAAGGTAAGTAAAGATGAATATACCAACACTAATAAATAGAATACAGGCTTACATTGTTGAGCCACCAAATTATAATAAAATAGTAGATAGTATCAATATTGCTATATCGAGAATAAATATATTAACTGAGAGATTTGACAGCTTTATTAAAATTATTAATGCAACTGCTGGAACTTGGGGGAGCGTTACATCTACGTGGGGTGATACAGATACCGATTGGGGTGACTTGGGAAAGTTTACCGATTGGTTTAATTATAATTCAACGGACTATACCCTATCAGCTACAACTGGCAGGATAATGAAATTAGATAAAATATATAAGAATGGTTTAGCACTCAGGGAAGTTAGTGTAGAGGTTGTGGAGTTGTATATTAAGCAATCAATATTACTCGTACCAGATACAAACTCTGTCGCAATCAACGGCAGAACGATACATTTCCTTGCAGATATAAGTTCAGGCACAGATGTATATAAGATAAAATGCAAGCTGGCATTAACGTCAATTAAGTCAACCACAATAGAGTATAATATACCAGCATATTTTGATGACCTGATATATAACATTTTGATATATGATTTAGGTGATAAAATTCAGAAGCAGGTAGCTTTGAATTATATTAAGGCAGAGCTTGATATGGCAGGAATAAAAACAGATATATGGAGTTAATATGAGAAAGATAATTTTTCTATTAGTGATTTTTTGTGTAGCATTTATGACGCTACAATCAGCATACACCGACACGATAGTTTCCAGTGGAATAAGTAGCACTTATAAGCGGTTGATGTTCGTTCAGTTTGATTCGCTTACGACAATATTAAAGCCTATATGGATGGGTAATCAGGCAGTTTCACCATTAGAGATTTCAACCACACAGTTAAGCCTTAATGACGCAAACGAACTTCACTTTAGGGATGACGCTACATATTTATATAGTGCAGACTCAAATGATTTAAGCGTGGTTGCTGCTGCTGACCTAACACTTAGTGCAACTAACCTATATCTTGGTTCGGCAAGCAATCATATAAAATCTAACACCCTAACACTTGCTGCTAATCTTATATGTGTAAATGCAACTGCTTCTGGTGATTTAGCAGTAACAGACGATGTAACTGCTGACTCTGTATATGTGAGAACATTAGAAGTTACAGAAACCACAACGCTAACTGGTAATGTAACTTCAAGCGGTACGATAACTGGAAACGTAACAGGCAATTTAACTGGTAATGTGACTGCTTCAAGTGGCACATCAACCTTCACAGCAATAACCTCTACTGGTACTGGAACTTTTCCAACCGTTGTATGTACTACGGCAACTATTTCGGGAAATTCTACTGTTGCTGGAACTCAGTTAGTAACAGGGGTTCTTACCAATACAGATGGAATTGTAGCAAATGGCTATATTACTTCTGATAAAGTTGACGAAATTAGTGGTAGCGGTAATGGCGTTACGGTTGACGGATTGCTACTAATAGACGGTGATATTCAGCTTAATAATGACAACTATATATCCTTTGACGATGATGATAATTCACGCATTTTCTCAGATACAGCAGATGAAATTGATGTTAATATAGGCGGTGCTACTGATTTTACATTTAGTGCTAATGTATTAACTGCGATAAGTGGTTCTTCAATATTAAGTAATACAATATCTGAGACTACTTCCGAAACAGGAGTAACACTTGACGGTTGTTTAATGGAGGAAAAGGAAAGTATTTATAACTTCTATTCACCCTCTGGAAAGTATGTAGCATTTACGGCATCAGATGTAGCAGAGTCAACAGACCCGTCAAGTCATGGTTTAACTGATTCCGATGATTTATATATCGCTGGAATATTCGAGGTTGACGGCTATACTTATTTAGACGGTCTTGTAACTTGTGCTTCAACTGTAACGACAGCAGGATTATCATTTTCAGGTAACAATCCAGAAGTAAGTCCAACAGCACAAGAGTCAGCAGATGGTAAAAACTTCATTATACATGGTGGTGACGGTTCTGCAAACGGTGGGGATTTATTCTTAGACGGTGGTGCTGCAACGACAGACGGTGACGTATTGCTTGGTGATAGAGACGGAAATGTAAGTATAAATTCAGCATTATTATTTCCAGAAGGTAAGGAATTAACTTGTGACGGTGACGGTATTCCTGCTAATATTACAGAGACTATTAATTATATAAATGCCACTAAAGCCGATACAATTACAGTAGCAGACGGTGTAGAGGGTCAGACAATATGCTTTGTAACTATGACAAATTCTACCGCGTTCAGTATAGCCATTCAGCCCGCAAGTTGTGGTTGGGACACGGAGACAATATTGGATAGTAAAACTTCTGCTTGTGAATTAATATTTCATACATCCAATTGGTATATTAAGAGTATAACTGATTAATGAAAATAACCGTTGATTTAGGCGAACATTCAGCAGGTGACGCTAAGTTAATACCTGATAACTCTGCAAGGGTGCTAAAAAACCTTGTGAGAAAGAACGGTCAGCTTGTCCGTAGAAAGGGTAAAGACGATGCAAATTCAGGTCTGAGTAAGGCGATAGACAGGCTTGGAACGGTATCTGAGATATGGTCATGGAAACCCGCTTTACGGATAGACGGCAGGGGTGACTTGTATTACTTTGTTTTATATGATGATAATACAGCGGAGTTATTTAAGCAAGATGACGGTGGGTGGAGCGGTGCAAATCTCAATATAACATTTCCCACCAATTCCTCAGTTACGATATTCGCTTCACCTGATGCTTTGCTAATCTCAGACGGTATAAGCTCACCAGCTAAGATATATCTCAAATCAGATAATACAATCAATAAGGACAATCTCGGATTACTTGCACCCTCATTTAAACCATATTTATTTACTGCCGTATATACAGACGAGGAAGACCAACAGCGATTTAGTGAAGTCGGATTTGTCAGGGTGGCAGTAACTTTGGTGGATAAGAACGGAATAGAGAGCAATCCATCTCAAATCTCAAACGCATATAACGGTCAGAAATTCAAATATGTAGATGAAGTGCAAACAAATTATATAGCATCTATAAACGTCAGGAATATTGTAATCAATGATGAGAATATAGAAAGTGTAAATATATACACAGAAACGACAAAATTCTCGGAAGGCGAAGATACATCGGTATTTAGTTACGCTTCAAATTATCCAGTTAATCAAGGTGATAATGAGTTTATCCTATACGCTTCTGGAACAGAGACTACGTTATTATCTTATGAGAATGATGTACTAAAAGTATCTGACAATATATCAAAAGCAGGTGACATAATCGTATCTGCAACGGACGACCAACTATATAAGAATGAGGGTCTATTCAGATATTTACAAGGTATTAATCTGAAAAATGTCAATAATCAGACGATAATGGATAAACCAATCAGATTGAGATTATATAATGGCGAGAGTAATGTTAGCAGTTCACCTAATCAGGAAATACTTAACTTTAATGTAACTGATTACGCAGATGATGACGGTGAAGATATAAACCTTGATTATATCAGGCTATATGACGACGACCTATCGACCTTACTTGACGTGTTTATAGTCAGCAGAGACCCCGACGAGCAATATATGGAAATCATGTTCAATACCACTATGGTTGCTGGCTCAACCAAAAAGCTATTTCTTGCCTTTACTCCAAACATTCCAGCCGATAGAGACGAATATAAAGGCGGTCATGTTATCCCATTAGTCGGTGAGTTCAGTGATGACGCAGATACGGCAGGAGGACTATTCAGAAGGGTAGATGTATTTAATGCTGATACAGAAATAATATGCTGGTGTGATGATACCCTAATTGACGGTGAAGCTCTCGGCAGAATTAATCTTGCCGATACTGAGGTAAATCCTGGTGCTGTATCAGAAAACCTTTATCCCCCTGCAAATGCAGTAAACACTATGCCGTATTTACAGGCAAAAAGTGATATAAATATTAACCCATATACAAACAACAGGAACTATTTGGTATTTGATTTTGCGGGTGAGATTACGCCATATACGTTTTATATGTCAGCAAGATTTGATGTAATGTTACGGAGAGAAGTAACGGACATAACGCTTAATATGTTTAGGACAGCTAATGATGAAGATGGTACACCGCAGAGGGTTACGGTATATTTTAATTATGATGTGTATGAAAACGAAATATATTTTAACGTAATAACTAATGATGGCGGAACTTACCGATTTGAGGGAACTCTTCCTTTTGAAACCTATATACACGAAATAAATGACAATGATTTCGTATTGCCTATTTTTGCATTATGGTCAGTTAAGATAAATCCTAATGACATTAATGACCAAATATATACATTGTATATTATGCCACTTTACAATAATGGTGACAGCTATGTTTTCACTGCACAGATAGACAATGTTGATGGAGAGTCCGAAATAGACGCAGTTGGGTATGGTAGTGTACGTCGTGGTAGTAGTCTTTTTGATTTTGAGAATATAGGTGTTACGGGTGCAGTATTCCAGAGCAATGTCAATCTTGAACTGACAGATAATAATACAGAAGCAGTCAGGAATATGGCAAATGCAATGCCATTGTATCTAACAGCACCGATTGGCAGAAAGTTTGAAGATGGTTCGGCAGAGGAAAATTCCAATTTCAGTTTAGCTGACCAAGTGGATTTTGATAATCTTGGTAACTACTTTAATTATATAATCCGATGGACAGATAAATCAGGTGAGAATTTTAGTGACCTGAATTATCACAAAGCAGATAATGCCTGTACCGCTATCATTCCAGTCAGGGGATTTTATAATAATCAATATGCACCGACATTATTGATATTCACAGAAAATAGTATAACGAGACTGATTATAGATGATGAGACGAACCAGAAAGCAGGTGCTAATCCAATGGTGGGTGAGCAAAGTGGATATGGTAGCGGTGATAGAAAGTATATAGCCAAATACGGTGACATAGTATTCTGGTATTCAGAGGCTAAAAATCACTGCTATATGTACAACGGTGAAAGTATAGAAAACATATCACTTGGTAAAGTAGAGTTTACAGCACCTACACGGATATTTATTAATCCTGCTGAACGTCAAATGATTGTAGTTGATAGTGGTAAACAAAAAATATACAGTCTTGAATACAACGAATGGTATTCTGCTACAGGATTGGGTGTAACGTCATCTACCACAATTGAAGACGGCAAGTCTTTGATAAATATACCAATAGGAACACAGAACGCATTATATACATACCCTAAAACGACAGGTGATGATTTAGATACCACAGAAGAGACAGAATTAAAGACTAAACAGTACAGTACAAAGGGGTTACTTATCGACAGGGCAATGGTTGACGCAGAAGGTTCTGACATGGATTTGGCAATAGATACAGAATACAGGGGTAATGCCAACACGACACAATATAACGGGTTTAGCAGATATACTTCATACGGGATAACATACAGAGCCGAGTTCTTATTTTTCACCTTGACGGGGATAAATAACTTTACCTCTATTTCAGCAGATATAAGGAGATTCTAAATGACTGGTGTTGATATAATTAAACAGGTACATAAAGTAACGGAAGATACGGATAATGTTTTACATATCATTGACGAGATAAATTCTTTCATGCTTGACTATATGCCCGCTCTACAGTGGGTATTCACTTATGACATCACAATCACCTACACGGGAACAGCGGTTGCGACACAGGCTGTTTTAAGCGACACAACAGCCACATTTGCCACAGATGGTACTTTGGTAGGTCAGACTATCAATAACTCAACAGATGGCTCGTCAGGTACGATAACAGCAAATACGGCAACTACTATTACTGCGACCTTAACTGGTGGTACTAATAATACATGGACTTCTGCTGACGTTTATAGTCTCGTACTTGCTAATGACATTGCTATACCAAAAACAATAAACTCTATATCAGGTGTATTCGTTGACGCTTCTAAGATATATTGCACCTTACCAGCTTCGGCAGAGAAGAACACCGCTGGCGACCAGATAGACCCATATTCACAGACAAGCAGAACACAGCAGTCAGGAGTACAGGCGGGGGTATTAACCGATGATTACAAACTTAGATTTGTAGTTGATATAACTGGAACTACCTTGCAATTATTCTGTTCAAAGATGGCAGACGAATTAGCATTTTCTGATATAACAGCAGAAACCGTTATGGATTTGCCTAATAAGTTTATACCGGCAATATCTAACTATGTATTATCTAAGCTGTTCATGTATAAAGAATACAGGGATTATGATTTGGCTAAATTCTATGACAGGGCATTTGAGAAGTCTTACAAAAGAGCAAAGAAACCATTAGGCAGTGAGGCATCGTGGAGGTTGAATTTGGGTAAAGATGATAACGCATATAATTTTCAAGACCATAAAACCATATAGGAGAAAATATGAAAAAGATTTTATTGCTACTCATAATGTTAATACTCTGTTTGGGTATTCATGCCGAGACGGTGTGGGATAGTGAAGATGTCACCACCGACAGCACTTTCTATCAATTTGCAAAGACAATCAGGCTAATTGACACTGACAGAATATCTCTTATCCTTAAAAATAATGGAGATACTACTTCTTATTATAATCTGCGGTTTTATTCTGACAGCGGATATGACGGTAATTATGCTTATCAGGGGATAATTACTTCTTCCGACTCTACCTTTACTGATTCGACTGCCGCTTTCGCTGCTGATAGCACACTTGTTGGTCAGATAGCGTATAATAAAACAGATGGCAGCGAGGGTTATATAACAGCCAATACAGCAACCGTTATACAATGCGTATTATCTGGTGGAACTGACAACGAATGGGAAAATACTGATGTTTATAAGATTAGCACCCCTTCGTCATATTACTCTGTAGCAGATACATTACAGACTACAGAACAGGCAGTATATGAGCTTGACAGTTATTATTCAAGGGTGAGTTTATTTTTAAAGAAAACAGCTTCCGCTGATTCCACTGTAGAATTTAAGGTTGATTATAGTCTTAATATTAGAAGGTAATTATGGCTGATTATTTGAAGTATCAGCAACGTAAATTAAGGGAACAGTTAGCGACTTCGCCCTATAATCAACTGCGTCAGGAAATCGGGCAAGTTGGCAGGGAAACTCAGAGGATAGCGAAGCAGACAGACGCAACCCTTAAACGTCAGAATGTTCCATTAGGTGCAAGGATAGAAGGTGCGAGACAGCTACAGACCGATTATGCACAGAATATAGGTTCAGCATTTGAGCGTGTATCGGTGCAAGACCAACAGCGTAAACAGGACATAATGAGAGAGCTTGACGCTGTTAATGTACAATTAGCGGAACAGGAAAAGGCAGAAGGTAAGGGTCTTTTAAATACAGGTATTCAGGTTGCCTCAACTTTAGCTGGTGCTGGATTGGGTTTGGTTGTAAGCGGTGGCAATCCTGTTGGTGCTTTAAAGTTTGCTCAATATGGTGCTGCTGCTGGTCAGGCAATCTCAGGTGTTGCGGGTATAGCAAGCGGTGACGCAAGTGAGCAGGATTGGGCGAATGTCGGCCAGGGTATAATCAGCGGGGTTAGTACATTATCTGAGCAATCTAACTTGAAATCCATTAAAGCGGAGAACGCAGAAGCACAGCAGATGATGAACGATATATATAATGATGACACTTTAGAAGAATGGCAGAGAGATTGGAAACTTCAACAGATACAGTTAGCACTAACTAACGGCACACCAGTAAGTGAAATATCTGGTTTTGTTGGTGAGATAAATCAAGGCAATCAATAAAGGTATAATATTATGGCAGAATTTAGCAGTGAAATAGGGGCTTTTATACAGCAGAAGCGTGACAGAAATCAACGCCTGACACTTGAAAACCGACAAAAATTAGCTGATGTCGCTGGTCAATTATCTCAGCAAACGCAACAGAAGATAGGTTGGAAGCAGTCAGCAGAACAGTTAAACGCACTTGGCAGTCAGAACCTAACCGATTGGATTCCTGTATCGTGGACAGATGTGGCAAGCAGGGGAGTTGACCCGATTGTGCAGGATATAAACTTTCGGGTGCAACAATCTACTGCACAACTTCAAGGTCAACCCACCACTACCGTAGATGATTCTGGTAAAACAAGGGATAAAACACCAGCAGAGATTACCGTTGGTAGTCAGATAACAGCGGGTAGAAACCAGTTAAATGATTATTTCACAAATAATTTTGGTAGATATATGTCAACACCGGAAGGTCAAGAGGTTGCTGAAATGATAAAGGGTGCTACTCTTGCCGAAATATCTAATATTAAGCAGGAAGCAGTTATAAAAATGGAAGTAGCTAAGAGACGTGAGGATTATAAAAAGAAATGGATTGATACCTTTGTAGAAAATGGGCGTGATACCTCAGAATTACAGGCACAGACCACGATAGAGGGTGTCCGTTCAGTAGTTGCACCACAGATGCAAGCAGATATTAAAAGGGAAGCAGATGCTAAATTAGCTAAAACCAAAAACACAGCAGATAATAAGACCATAAATGCCAACCTTAAAGAGATTACTGGTAGTGATAAAATGGTCAAGATAATTTCATCATTAAAACTGTCAAAAGCGTTTGAGGATTGGTTTGACGAAAACGGTAATATAAAAGATGACGTATTGAGAGATAACAGGAAATTTGGTTATATTAGGGAATTGGCTACTAAGTTTGATACAGAAGTAAAAGCACGTGTATCGGAGTCGGGACTTAGAGAAGAGGCAGCTAAGGTTGCGTCAGGAAAGGTAAATGCAGTAGAAGAGCCGATAATTGCAACATATAAAACTAAACCAGATAAAGCCTATGAACTGATTAACAACATGAAACTATTAGCAAGGGGATTGAAACATCAGGAAGAATATCATGGTTTGAAAACAGATGCAAGTGCTTTATACGTGGACAGCAAGAATGACATTGTTGACTTTTACGGAAAGATAGTTACGGGTATAAGTAATAGTGACACTAAAATGATAATAGGTCAGATTAAGGCAAATCCAGATTATTTAGCAGACATAGATACGGCAACAGCAGAATATGAGAAGGTTGATGCTATAACTGCCGATTTAACCAACATTGCTTTTGATATAGTTCAGGGAAATCCGTTGATAAAATTTCAGAAACCAGAGGTTAAAGAGGAAGTAACACCAACAGATATAACTGAAACGGATGTACTCGGAGATATATTAAATAAAACAGGTCTTACTAAAGTGGATAGGGACACAGACTTTTAATGAAATGGTCAGATTTAGAGTCAGACGAAAGATATATAGGTCTTAACGATGACGATAAGGTTAAGGTAAAAAACCAGTTTTGGGAAGATTATGTCAAGCCATCTGACACATATCAGGAATACAAAACCAATAATCAAGAAGCTACATTGTATGAGAATGTTTTTAATACTGCTTATCCATATTCACCAGAGCAACCAACTATTGAATTGCAAGATGAAGTAGCTCCCGAAACTACAATAACCCCACCACAAGAAGCTCCACAAGAATATACCAAACCTGATTGGTCAGCAATATACAAAGCACCGATAACAAGACTTAAGTCACTTGTAGAGGGGTTGATGTACGACAGCTTGGCATCGGGACAGTATGAAATTGATGAGATTAAAAAAATGACTGGCAGGGAATATGCTGAATATTTAGGCAATAAATATGATTCTACATTGCTACAGAATAAAGACGAAAAGGGGTGGGAAAAAGCACGAACTGAAACCATATCACGCAAAGAGAAAATGATTGAAAGTGGTGGGAAGTGGGCTAAAATATTAGAAAACACACTATCTGATTGGGATAACGATGTAGGGTTACAGCAATCCAAAGATACATCATTAGGTATATTTGAGCCAAGAACAGAGTCATGGGGAAACATAATTGCTTCTGTTAGTACACAGGTGGCAGACCAATCAGCACTAATGGGCATTTCCGTTACAGCAGATATTGTTGGCAACGTTTTTTTTAAAGGTGGAGGTTTTTTCGCTGGTCAACAGGCGATGGCAATCTTAGAGACTACTTCTGCACTCAAACAATATAAGCAAGCAATTGATGAACTGGTAGGTGAGTTTGATTTTCCAGAAGGGTTTAAGTCTCAGGCATTAAACAGGGCAATAGATAGGTCAAGACAGCATGGTCAAGTATCGGGTGCAGTGGAATATGTTGGTAATATTTTTGTATTTAAAAATTTATCAAACAAATTGATTATTCCTGCTGCAATAAAATTATTAGGCTCTTATGGCATCAAGGTAGCTGGCGAAGTTGGTGAGGAAGGTATTCAGGCGGTTAGTTTTAATGAGTTTTCTAAGAAGTTCAAGAATGACTTGATGTTATTAGCTGAAACTGACGAGCAGAAAATTGCTATACAGAATATGAGACTAAATGAAAATGTCTTAGATACTATGAAAAAGAGTGTCCTGCCAATGATGGTAACTGCTGGATTTGGTGAGGGTATTACTCGAATGAACGAAAGGAAACAGAAGAAATTCGAGAAAGCCAAAGGGGAAATAGATAAAGTAAAGGTAGGCGCTTTAGAAGAGGAAATATCTCAGGAGTATGAGGATTTCAGTGAGCTTTCAAAAGAAAAGCAGAACGAGATAGTTCAAGGTTACGAGTATGGGAAGAAGAACGAAATAAACGAAGCCACAAAGGTTATAGATAATTTAAAAAACAAAGATAAGCTCTCTGAAACAGATACAATAACGCTTAAAATCGCTGCTGAGACTATATTAAATAACGCTTCACAATTGGTATTAAATGAAACTCAGGTGAATAATCTCAATGATAGATTAGATACTGTTCAATTATTAATAGGTGATAAATTAGCAGATATACCCTACGGTGAAAATGGTATAACTGAAATAAAAGAAGAGATAATTACAGAAGAAGAATTGACTAAAGAACCGTCAGAAGCGTATAACAACGCAGTGAGAACCTATCACGATTTAGCTGGTGCAATAGGGAGTCAGGAAGATTTAGATAAAGTAACCAAAGTAACGGCGATGTTAGATAAGATACGCAGTCAGGAAAACTTCATGTCAACGGTAGCAGAAGATGATGAGATGAAAACTCTCAGGTCAGAAGCAGACGCTATGGTTGAAGATTACAGGAATAAGAATATCAAGAAGTCTGCCTCTGAATTAGACGGTGTAGCGGTCGAGGGTAAAACAGTTGACGCTGATACGGGCAAGGAAGTCATAAAAGAAGAACCTGCACCAGAAGAAGTCACTGTTGAGAAAAAAGAAGTGAAAATTGAGGTTAAGCCGGAAGATATTACCACTAAAGCCCCCGATACAGTGGTTAAGAAGGAAGATGTTGCTGATAAAGAAGATGAAAATAAAATATCCAATATTGCCAATATTTCTCAAAAAGTAAAAGAAAAAATATCATCTATGAATCGAGAAGAATATGTGCAAGAAAAGGATATGGACAAGTCTAAAAGTGGGGAAACATCTAAGCCAACAAAAAACGTATTTAAAAGTGGTGATATGGCTATCGAGGGATATGGAGGGGAGCACATATATATTATGGAATATATTGACCCAAACGAGATAGACTATACTGAAAAGGAAATGTCCAAAAAGACCGTTTTGGGATGGAGGGAAACTAAAAAATATATCGAATGGTTCGTTGATGGCATTGAACCAATGCCAATAACAGTTATATATAATACCCCTTCAAAAACATATAAGACCATAAATAGGAGACGCTTGTTAGCTGCAAGAGAGGCGGGAGTAAAAGTACCAGCTTGGATAGAAATAGGTAAAAGGTCTGACATTATAAAGGAAACAGTTAAATCTAAGCCGTTTCCAGCAAGTACAAAGAAAGCGGACTTGGTGGAGGAGAAAAAGGTCGCTAAGAAAAAGAGTGCCAAACCAAAGGACAAAGTGACACCTGAACCAATATCCGAAAGTGGTCAGAATGTCACTGAACTCAAAGATAAAAAGAAAGCATTAGAGCAATCAAGGGATTCGGTAGATAAATTCTTACCAGCACACCATGAAGAGCAGACATTATTAGATGAGATTAAAGACGAACTGGGATTGTCTTTTGATATTCTATCCATCAAGCATTTGAATAAATTGAAAAAGGATAAGGAATTTACACCCGAACAGCGTAATCAAATCAGGGAAATAGAAAAGAATACCCCTATATCTCAAAAGGCTTTAGTAGAGCTTAGAAAGAGCAGGAAGGCGGATTTTCAGGCTCAGATAGATGAAATAGATAAGGAATTGGGTACGGAAGCTATACCTGAAATTGCAAAGGTCAAAAAGAAGGAAACTAAACCTATCACAAAAGAGCAGTTTGATAAAGACCTTAAATCATATCAGAAGGCATCAGCGAAAGGTAGCGGTAGATTTACAGCTTTCACACCTGAGATATTACAGCAGGAATTAATCGACAGCAGTAAGCTATCTGATACGCCACCGACACTTGTAAGTTTCAGAAATGATTTACGCAAGATACATGGCAAGGATTTCTCAGCAAAACAGGCAAGAGAGGTATATAATAAAGAGTTTCCTGATACTAAATTCCGTACTCCACAGCTAACCGAACAAGGCAGAACCAAAGTCAAGAAAGAATACGGTAAGCTATCACTACCTGAACGCAAGGCAGTGTCCAGGAATATTACAAAGATACTGGACAAAGTTCTCGGTAAGGGCAATTATAACTTCAATCTTGTCAATCAGATAAAGCAGAACATAAAAGCGGTAGGTGCTCAATATGATAACACGATAGAGATATTAGAGGGCATACCTGATTCGAGAGATACGGCTTTACATGAGACGGTGCATTTCGTGATGAGAAATACGCTTACTTCACAGCAACGCAATCAGGTATTTGGTTTGCTTAAAGAGCAGTTTGGCAGTGAGATGGACAATGTAGAATTAGAGGAGATATTTGCAGAGGGTCTTATCAAATGGGTCAATGCAACCGATAAACAGAAAGCTCAGATGAACTTCTCAGACCGTGTCAAGGCGTGGTTCGATAAGATAATCGAGTCCATGAGAAAGCTATTCACGAATGAGGATAGCGTTTGGAATAGTGTCAATGATTTTTACGCTGATTTGTATAGTGGTAAGTTGAAGGAACAGTCTGGGATTACAGAAGATATTAAGACGATGTTTAGGGAAGTATGGCATGGTTCACCTCACGCTATAGATAAGTTTATGACTAAGTTTATGGGAACTGGCGAGGGAGCACAGGCGTTTGGTTGGGGATTGTATTTTACTGATGTGAAGGATGTTGGCGAATGGTATGCAAAGAGTTTTTTTAGAACCAAACAGCTTTCAGATAAAATTAAAAGCAAGATACTTAAGGGTATCACAGTAGAAAATTGGACTTCTAAAGGTGAAGATATTGACCTTGAATATGCACTATGGTCTGAATTGGGCGATATGAAACACGAATGGACTAATGACGAAGTTTTTGACCTTGCTGTAACCATTGCCGTTTCTGGTCGTAGTCACCGTGAAATAACAGAAGTGACACACAAGGCGTTAATTAAAAATAAGAAAAAACTTGAACAATATTTAGAGAAAAATTATCTATATAAAACTAATATTTGGAAGAATGGTAATGAAGATTTACTGGATTGGCATGGAGATGTAACAAAGGAGCAACTAAATAAAATAGATAAATACACCAATGAAAGAATTAAAAGAAAGATGTACGAACAATCCTTAAACCTTTCTGGTGAAAAAAAACCATTAAGCGGGAGTAGTCTTTATCGGGCTATTGCATTGGCTTTAGGCACAGAAAGAGAGGCATCATTATTCTTACTTCGTGCAGGAATAGACGGTATCAAATACCCCGCTGGAACTTTATCTGGTTCTGCAAAAGAAGGGCAATATAACTATGTAGTTTTTGACGAAAAGGCTATAGAGATATTAGATAAGATACAATACCGCATGAGACAGAACGCTGACATCCGGTATCGGGAAGTTGACGATAAGATGACACAGAAAAATCGTAGAGAACTATATAAGATTGTAGGTAAGTTAAATCAGGAACATTATTTTCTCAGCGGGTTCGCTAAACAGGCATTAGGTGTTACCTCAACGAAAGAGATAACTAAAGAGCAGTTTAAGTTTTTGAAAGAGCAGTTAAATGAGCTTGTCGGATTGTATAACAATGAAGTAGAAAAGTTTGAGGAAGCGAAGCTAACGCCAGAACAACAGCATAGGGCAAACGAGGCTGTTTATAGCTCGAGAACGGGAAAGGACTTAGCCCAGATAGAGGGTATTGGCAGTATTGCAGAGAATACGCAAGTGATAAATGACATTATAAATGACATTGATATATACGAGGAAGAAGCTATTAAGCTGAGAGAAAAACTCGGTGGTAAGTTATCATTAGAAGGTGCAAGATATTTATACCTTAAATTAAACTCTAACTTTCACGACTCAATGGCTAAGTTTTCTCATGTATCGGGCAATGAAAGGATAGAGGAATTGGCAAAGGAAACCGTACATGGGTCTATAACCACTAATGGTATAATGAACGAATATCTTGCTGACTTCCATCATAAATTTCGTACTGTAATCAACATGATAACGGTAGATGATTGGCAAGATATAATCTCATATCTTAATACTGGTGAAATGCCAGCGAGGATAGCGGATAATCAGCTTATGAAAGACATGATAGCATTTCTTGAACCAATGCGAGAACGAGCCAAAGGGCTTGAACGCAAGCATAGGGTAGAGGCGTTATTCGATACCACCAAGATAAAACCAAGCAGACGCAGTGAGTATTACACTAAAGAGCAGATAGCATGGGGCGAAGAGAAAAGGGTACAGTATCTAAATGATTACGCAGAGAATAATCAAACATATAAGGATTTCCTGCAACGGGTTCAAGACGGTACGGAAGAAGGTTCTGAGATGTTTGTAATTAAAAACTATTTAATGAAAGATAAGGCAGAACAGGAAGGGCTCAATCCGCTATGGCATGAAAGTTTATTTAATAAAATAAAACTTACAAAGGTTACTGGGCTTAATGACTTGATGAAAAGAGAGGGTGACTTGGGTGCTATGCAGGAAAACCCAGTTGAAAAGATATTCTTCTCATTAAAGAGAGCTTTGAGAAAAGAACTTATGGGTGACTCTATTGATAACCTAAGTGCAGAACTTGATAATCTACTTGAAGCTCGTGATTATGACCTTTACAAAG
>Ga0222693_100179_pt1 | contig 21280 bp, 17 predicted proteins | sample AntAcemetage1331_FD_179840 | JGI IMG/M metagenome (GOLD analysis project Ga0222693, IMG submission 179840) | Saline water microbial communities from Ace Lake, Antarctica - #1331 | ecosystem: Environmental > Aquatic > Non-marine Saline and Alkaline > Saline | place: Antarctica: Ace Lake... | reverse complement strand
GTGAAGCCGCACTTTGAATCCCCAAGGATGCCGAAAATCGCTACTCTGAATGCGGAGCACCTCATGCCCGCTCAGGTCGGCTTCTATGAAATAATCGCCCTCCGCGATGTCGCGTTTCGCCTGGGTTCCCACGACTTCTGCCATTCGCTGGGGCGAAAGGCCCTTCCCAGGACCCCGAACGAGTAAATCCTCCTCTTTGATGACTTCTCCGAGGCTAAGATCGCGCGCGGCCACCAGGCTTTTTCGGAGGACCTGGCGGTTCAATGCTTCCATGGTCGAGATTTCTTTTTCGTTCTTGCCGAGCGCGGTTTCCAGATTGCGCAAGTCGCGAACCATTCGCGTGAACCCTTGGGGTTCGAGACTGGCTGGATGATCGGGGCCGGGGAGGGTGCGGTCGAGCGTAATGTGTTTCTCGATGATACAGCATCCCATCACGCGTGCCGCTACTGGGATCATGATTCCTCGTTCGTGGCCGCTATACCCCACCGGCAACCCATACTGTTTGAGTGTATCGATGAAGCGGAGGTTAATGTCCTCAAAGGGGGCCGGGTATGTGCTGCAACAGTGAAGGATAGCCGACTCGACATCGAGCGTTTTCAGGAAGTCTACAACACATTGGATTTCATCGATCGTGGACATACCTGTTGAGATAATGAGCGGCTTGCCCTTGGATGCAATTCTTTTCAGCAGCGGCGTGTTGGTGAGGTCGGCCGAAGAGACTTTGTAGGCAGGAACGTCGAGCTCTTCCAAAAACTCGAGGCTTTCCTCATCCCAAGGTGTGCACATGAAAAGAATGCCGCGCTCGTCGCAATGCTCCTTGATGCGCCGGAATTCATCTGGTGTGAGTTCCATTTCTTTGAGTATGGGAAGCATGTACTGAAAAGCCCATTCTGCCGTGTTCGGGTCATCCAGCAGCTTCTTTGGATACAAGCTCTTGATATTCCGCTTTTGGAATTTGACAGCGTCGGCCTTTGCGTCCACCACCGCATCTACCAATTTCAGCGCCATTTCGAGGCTGCCATTATGATTAATGCCGATTTCGGCAATAACGAAACAAGGATCCTCACCACTAACGCGACGCCCTGCAATATGAAGTGAAGGCATGGTCATATAGAACTCCTTTCATGGCCTCTTGCACATGAATTGCCATGTATTCTAGCGATTACAAGCTAGCTGTGTCTAATTTGTAGTACATCTTTGGGATGAACGATTAACATCAGTTAAATCAAAGCGGCACGTACCGTGTCAGGAGTGCCCTTCACGGTAGATGATCGCTTGTTCGGCAAGCCAAAAATCCATATCGGAATCGATATCCAAGGAGTCGATTGCCATCATTTCGACCATCTCTATCTTGCCGCCTAAGCGCGTTTTTTGTTTCATCAATAGATCGTGCTTCGTGACGTAAACATTTCCATTCTCCACGTATTTGGGCCGCATATCCTGCCGTCTCGGGCGGTGGACGGGGTCATAGGACGGTTTAACGCCGGCCGCCGTTCGTTCCCAGAAAAAATAGCGGCTTTCCCTCACAGTGAGAAGCGAATCGGATTTTGACGTGCGGAGCTTCGTGATGCAATCGTCGATTAAGGTCGGTGGACGAAGGGGCGTTGTGGGCTGGAGGAGCACAACCAAGTCGATCACGCATCCGCTACGTTCCAGCTCCTCTACGACATGGATCATGCAAGGCTCGGTAGGTATTGTATCTGTTGCCAGCTCGGGTGGTCGCATAACGACTTCGGCCCCCAAGCCCCATGCGATATCCGCAATCTCATCATCATCAGTCGATATGATCGTTCGATCAACCAGCGATGCGCCCAAACTGGATTCGATACTGTACGCGATCAATGGTTTCCCCGCAAGCTGCCGTATGTTCTTCCTCGGCAGGCCCTTTGATCCTCCCCGCGCGGGTATGATCGCTATTGTCTGCTCTGATGTAGCCACACTCTCATCTCCTTTTAATAAAGCCTGGAACTCTCATATCGTCCTTAACGAGAAACGATACCGTTACCTAAACTGCCTTTCATGTACCAGTAGACATTTGCCCCGCGTACTCTGTCGTGAGGACTCCAGCCGACCTCCACAATGTCGGTTGGGAATGCGTCATTTTCCAAGATATCAGGTGCCTTTGTCACGGTCACATCCTATCATTCCGTGCTGCCAGGTCTCGATAGAGTTCTTCGTACTGGTTCAGCATGTGCTCAACCGTCCAAGAGGACGCCTTTTCGCAGGCCCATCCCGCTCTTTCGGCGGCACTGCTTTTGTCGGACAGCAAAATTTCTATAGCCCGAACGATGTTACTCGGGGAATGGGGGTCGACCAGCAGCGCCTCATCATCGGTCAATATTTCGCGATGCTCCGGAATATCTGAGACAATCAACGGACATCTGCATAACATCGCTTCTTGAACAACATTGGGGCATCCTTCAAAGAAACTAATGGAAAGCAGTGCGTTTGCTATCTTCATGATGCCCCAGACATCTTCTCGTTGTAAGTATCCCAGGAAAAGCACATTGTTTTGTAAACCAGCCGCAATTACCTTTTTTTCCCATAACTCTCTTTCGACTCCGTCTCCGCAAACGAGAAGCTTAACCGGCGGAATGTGGGATGACAGATGGGATACGACATCCAGACATGCCTGAAAGTTTTTTGCATTCGTTGCAGTAGCATTTAGACGACCGACGTAGCATAGAATAATTTCACTGTCTCTAACTGGCAACTTTGACTTATCATAAGCGGGAACATCAAGTATTCGCCGTACTTGTTGCCCGTTGCGAATCATCTCATTTCGAAACGGCCGCCTGTCACACCAATATTCATCTCCAGAGAGAGAATTGGACACAACGGTTGCGCGTTTCGCAAGAAAATGGCGTACTTTGTCTTTCCATGTAGCTTGTTTGTAGGATTCCTTGGATGTTGATTCCATAAGAATCCATCTGGTTTTAGTCAAATATACAACAATCCCCCCAAGAACGTCCATCTGGGTAGACCATGTCTGAATAATGTCAGGTCTTTCCCGCTTTGTCAACGAAAGCAAACTAAAAAACATGCGCACGTCATAATTGCTCGACGCTTTGACAGGATGCAGCGTCACGCCGTCAAGTTCAACATCTTCGGTGTTTTCGCCTTTGTCAAGATAAGCAACGTGAACTGCGTTTCCCCTTTCCGCCGTACCCGTGGCGATAAGTCCCATCCGCCGCTCCATGCCGCCCCCCGTCAACCGGGGGATTATGTGGAGAATATTCAATGAGTTCATGAAACAAGCATCCCTCGTATATGCGCGCTCGTTGCGCGTGCCCACCAACAAAGCTCACCTGCCGCTATAGAGCGCAGCGGAATAGCGGTCAGATGCAGCGCCTTGTTATGCCGTCATTTCTTTCTTATATATGATGGTATGTGTGAAATCGGTAGTTTCTCAATAATGACATTCTTTTCCAAAAAAAACTCATCTATCGCTTTTGTTTCTCCAGCGACTGTGCCAAAGTCATCAAATACGACAAGACCATCTCTTACAACTTTGTCAAACAGATGGTTCAGAATGACCACAGATGGTTTATAGACATCAACGTCAATGTGCAATAGAGCTATTTTTAGCTCAGGATGATTAGAAATATACTCTGGAAGTGTATATACAATATCGCCTTTAATGAGTTCATAGTTTTCGAACCTCTTGTGAGAAAGGACTTCCTTCAACGCATCAATTGATATTCCGTCTTCTGCATCGCCTTCAAACCTTTTTACAAATGCCTGATCATTAGCGTAATCCTGCTTAGGGAATTTACCGAAAGCATCAAATCCTATGATTTTTCTAGAATGTGGGCTTTCCAATATTTCCCTAAATGTGCAAAACCTTATGAGAGATGCTCCTTTTAAAAATCCGCACTCAACAATGTGCCCAGGCAGATTGACTATGGATTTGTATAGCTCATAGTGAGCAAGCATTTTGGGGATTCTAGTCAGATGGCTTGTTAAATAGAAGCCATTTTCGTAATCCTATTGCTGGTCAATGTCGAACCCGAACAGTTTCTTCCCCATATTTGTTTCCTCCTTATTTTGCGCGATAACAGTTGATTGACTCTCGAATCCGCATCATACGCTTTTCCTTCCGGTCTGGGAAAGCAAAGATTTCCGCTTGATCAAACGCACATTACGAATGTCTTTTATTGACATGCAGAACTGGGGACTACCAAATTTGGAATCATACTTGAAAAGCAAATGAGGAAAATAGACCGTGGCAAAGAACATCCCCAGTACTATATATAATGTCCGCATATCTAGGAGGCTACCGACAACGAACAAAAACAATACCACAACAACAAATTGGGAAATGGAATTGGTTTGAAATACTATTTCTACACCACACCGACTATGCTTTCTGTATAGCTGAAATATCAGCAAGCCAAAGGCGAGAGGATACAAAACACCATACTCCATAGCACACGTAAGCGCCTCACTGTGCGCTATCACTAAGATGGAATCATTTTCCAGATAATAAGCTTCCGAGCCACATCCGTGTCCCAATAGCGGTTTCTCCTTGATAAAGGACCTGTAAACAGTTTGAGCGCCGAGTCGGGCCTCGATACTTTCATCATCCTTGATGCTTTCTTTTGTGCTTATCTTGAAACTTAGCATCGTTTCCATACGGTCAATCAAGTCCTTTTCCTCGCGGATCACAGAATTACCCACACTGGATAGATAATGCCGTGTCCCAATAACTCCACCAACCAGACAGATCATCAGCAAACAAATCTTCAGATAGTATCTTCCACTTATCAACCGCTTTCTCAATGAATACACGAGGCTAACCATCACAATGATAACAGCTATGAGTATCCCAATCCTCGATCCTGTCAATAGCATCACTAGAAGCAAAGCGAGGATCGACACCAGCTCAGACAGGCCATTCTTCCGCTGCAATAAGGAGAACCAGCCGATGAACAGGAGCCCCAGGCCAAAGGCAAGCCTGTTCGGCTGCATAAAAAAACCGAACGGACGCCCAGTAAACTTAGTTCTGCCGGTGGCGATCAGAGCAACCGATTCAAAATAGTCCGGCATCAGCATACTAAGCACCAAACCTACTACAGAAATGACCAGACTGATGGACATTACGCGATGCATTGCGGGCAAACCATTAGTCATCGTGTAAACCACGGTACAGAAGAAGAGGGAAAAGTAATACAGCTTCAGACCGATCTCACGGATATTGATCGAGGGGGCATACAGAACGGTGACGAGCGGCCATAGAACCAATACAAACAGCCAGCTCCCCATGCCTCTTCGGAGGAATAGCAGCACAGAGTACCTAACTTTGACTATCAGGTAACAGACGTTCAAGGCCAATAGCGCAAGACTTATAGTACCTATTGTAACGCCGAACTGTGGCGCAAGAAAAGCAAACAGTCTTGTTGCATTCAGAACCAGAACGATAAAGAATATCTTATCTATCATGGCCTCTATTACTTATCAAATTCGATCCATACATTATTAATAATCCATCTCCGGCGCCTTCAGGTCGGGCAAGCCCAAGGCATCTATCAGGTGCAAGTGCTCCGGCCAGTAATGTCCCTCGTGCCAGGAGAGATTACGGTCAAAGTAACCCGAGCAGTTATAGATGGCGCGGGAGAGGAAGGTATAGCTGACTTCACAAAACTGGGGTTGGTTGTCCGGGTCAAAGAGGAAGTCATACGCCATTGATTGGAATTTTAAGGCCTGCGAAACTTCAAAGGCGATCTTGACGCACCTTATATCAACCTGGCTGAGGTCATAGTCGATCATCCCGCTCCCCGAAGCGCGGAAGTCATTTTTCCGGGTAATCCGGCGGAATGCAAAGGCACGATCCCCGATGATAGTAATCCGGGTATCAAATGTATTATTTAGCAGGAACTTCTGGAAGAGGGCATAATTTTTGTGAACCTGCCAGAAGGGAGAGGCATCAAGCCCTTTACCACGCCGGTAGATATTTCCCGCCAGATGGTGAAGTTCCCGGTAAAGACTGAAATATTTGAAGCGGACCGAGTTTAAATTGACGAACTTTTCCGGATAGATTCCCGGGCCGAACATCCGTTTGACTAATTTCCGGGCCTGACCACAATTCTTGACCAGGATGACGTTCTGGGAACCGGCTCCCCCCCGGAGCTTGAAGACGACGGGATAATCCGCTCGATCCGCCCAGGCCAATGCTTTCTTCCTATCCCAGAAGATATAACTCTCTACCATCGGATAGCCGAGAGGTTTGAGCAGGAGGTACTGCTTGATCTTATCATCATAATGCCAGCAGGTATTTTGATCGGGATAGCATTTAATCCCCAATTTTCCTTCAATAACCGGCAAAAGATCGTGGGCGATCTGGCGATCGGAATCCACCTGGCTCCAGCGAAGGATGAAGAGATCAAGCTGCTTTACTTTATCCCAGAAATCCGTTTGGCTTGCCTCCAGACGAACAAAAGGAATATGGTTATAAGAAAGAATCTTTTCATAGGCGCTCAACACGGGGGGATAGTCTCCGTTGACCGTCTTCATTTTATATATACCCACCATCATTTTTAATTCCTTCGGGTTTTATCATCCAAAATCGTCAATAATGCTTCCCGGTGCGACTCACAGCGGATATGATTGAGCTGTTTCCGATAAGACTTTTTTGAGCGAAAGCAGGAGGGAAAGTGGAGTTTATTGTTGAGGCGCCCCAGCAGCCGACCGTATCCCTGTATTCCGTTGAGGTACTGTTTTTTCATCTTCCGGCAGTAATCAAGCCATTGTTGCACAACGAAACCTTCTTCCGCCAGGTTTCGCGAGCGCGCTTCGATCAACGAGCGGAATTTCCGTTCCTCTTCCACCCCCATCTTTCGGACCCCGGCTTCCCGTTCCGATTGAAGATAAGGAACTATCTCCATCCGTGCCGACTGGTTTTTCTCTAAATCAAGCTTTACTAAAAATCCTTCGTACCAGGCTCGGTCTCGCCCGGGCAGATCGAAGAGGAGATTCCCCTGTCCATAGATCAGGTGAGATCCCCGGTAGGTTTCGTAGCACCCGGGGCAATGAGTATGCTGACAGATAACGGCGCCGGCGCCTTCTTCCGCCATAAAACGACAGATTTCGCGGAGATGCGGAGTGGGGTAAGGATAATTTTCCACTCCCCCGTGGAGGAGAACGATGATGAAATCAGCTTGCCCTCGAAGATCCCGCATTGTTCGCGCGAAGCTGATCAAGTCAAGAGGGTTTGCCCCTCCGCAACTCTCCGTAGCAATAGAAAACTCGTGTTCGGCCATTCCAACCAGCGCTATTTTGAGTCCTTTATATTCCTGGACTATGCTCTTCCGGGCCGCTGCGAGATCTCTCCCCCCTCCAACGGTAGCAATACCGCGAGAATGGCAGGCCGTCAGGGTATTCTCCAAGCCGCGCGGGCCATGATCCATTATGTGATTATTGGCGAGATTAAGAATATCAATCCCCGCTGCTTTCACTCCGGAAATAACTCCGGTCGGAACACCCAGAACAGGACCGGTCTTAGAGATCGGCGTCTCTTCTTCTATCAAAGGAGCTTCCAGATTGATCACAGAGCAGTCAGACTCCAAGAAAACCGGCAAGAGACTATGAAAAATCGCTTCAGCATCTCCCCGAACACAAGGATCCTTATTCACTCCAACCGGACAAAAATCCCCGCCGATTACTATCTCAATCATAAGAATATCTGCTAATTTATGAGCTTATTTGGCTACTTAAAAAACAAAATTCGAACGTCTAACATTCAACTTCGAAAGTCGAACAAGGCATTGACAACGTCAACTGTCACCTTTCTTACAGACATATATCAGATTCTGACCAAGATACGTGAAAAATCTCTGCCGGGCGAGAAAAAACTCTGTTTTCCTCAGAAGCGGACGGGGCAGCAGAAGGCTGCTCTCTGTTGCCGGCAGCACCCCGAAATGAAATACATCTTTGACGGTGAGGCCATTTCTTGCTACCAACCCTGACGCGGCATCGGGGGACATCCCCTTATAACCCGGACGGCCGGCTAACCGGGCAATCCGATTGCGAAGGCTGGCCTGATTCTTATGATTATTAAAGACCAGTATCCCATCCGGTGCCAGATGCCGGGAGATCACCTCCATGACTTCTTCTCTCAGTTTTGACTGAGCGTTCGGGAAAAATCGAAAGGCAGTGATAAGGTCGAAAACCCGGTCATCCAGAAGATCTTCACGCGTCAGATCGGCCTCAATGATCTCGGCTTCCGGAGCCGTTTCCCGCGCCACCTCCAGCATCGAAGGCGATAGGTCAACTCCTACCGATACCGTGGCGCGGTCTGAAAGATATTTCAGAACTCGGCCCGTCCCGCAAGCAAAGTCCAGATGTCTGAATACGTCCTGGCCCGTGAGTCCGGCTGAAACTCGATCAAGTATGCCGCGCTCATGCTCCCAGACCAGCGAACGATATGGTTGGTCCAGGAATTGACGATGGTAAGATCGTCCCTTTTCGGGGGCCAAGTGACTGTGCCGGTAATCTGATTTTATATCATTCATAAGGCGGTTAATCTCCCGAGTCGTAGGTCCTTAACAAAGATTCGCGCCAGACGGTGACTGAGAAAGAGCAGTGGTCGTTCGCGCCGATTGGCATTCGTTATTCGCTGGGGGCGTTTGAATGAGAAGAAACGGTCAGCGTAATCGGCAAGAACAGTCGCCGGAGGAGGATCCGTGGAGATGCGATAATAGCCCGTCAAAAAAGACCGGGCTACCGAGATTGGTTCACGGGCCAGAAGGGAATGGAGGGTAGGACGGTAAAACAGGTTGTTGATAAACCAGAGCAGATCAAAACAGGGAGTTCCCCGGGTCGCCACTCCTCCATGGACATCTGTCATCTGCCAGTCGATAATGACCAGCCCCCCCTCTCTGTCCCGGCAGACATTGTAAACGCTGACGTCACCATGCATAAAGACCTCCCTCCCTGCCAGGGCCAGCGGCGGCGGGAGCGGCTGCAACATATCCTCCGGGAGGATAAGTTCCCGGTGAATAACGGCGAGTGCTTCTCCGAGGCGCTGTGACGCCTCCCGGTAGTCCGCGTCGAAGGAGAAGGCTTCCCGGTAGGGAACGAGACCGTCGATCTTTTCGAATACCGCCACTCCCCGGTCCGGGTCAAACTCAATCAATCGGGGAACCCGAAAGAGTCCGCTCTCCCGGCCGATCAACCGCCCCCGACGGGTCTTTTCCACCTCAACCCGTAGATCTTTCGGCGCCCCAAACTTAATGACCTCATCCGAATTAATGATGGGTTTAGGTCGCATCGGTTAGTTTCCCCTTTCCCCGGCTCCGTATCAACTCGATCAAGAAATTTAAGTCGGTTCTCCGGGGAGCCCAGGTTTGGCGAAGAGTTAATCCGCTGAAACGCATAAATCCAATAAGCAGAATAGTGGAGCTGACGAAATAGCTCAGTGTAACCGCCAGGGCGGCTCCGGGCAAACCCAGGCGGGGGAGGAAGACGGCTAATGCTGCCAGGTTAACCAGCATGCCCGCTCCCACGCTGAGGGAAGCGATCCCCGGATGGTCGGTCCCGATCAGATAGGGGACAAAGACCTTGCCGGCTGCGCGGATCCAGACTCCCAGGCAGACAATCCGAATCAATGGAACCGCCGGCAGGAAAGCGGGGGAAAAAACTAGTTTTACCAGGGGTTCGGCCAGCAATCCTAAAACCAGCAGTCCCAGACCACAGATGAGAGCGGTCAGGCGGGAACAGAGTGCTACCAGCTTCTTCTTTCCTTCCTGGTCCCGGGCGGAGCGGGGAATCAAGACGGAGGTTAAGGCGTCAGGAATAATCAGCACCTGGACGGCTACTCTCATAGCCACCGCGAAAAATGCGATCTCGGCCTTGCCGGCGAAGAAGGCGAGGATAATGGTGCCGATCTGGAAGTTAGCCATATTGCTGATCTTACCCAGATAGTAGCGGGCTCCGTAGTGGATCATTTCCTTCAGGCGCGCAAGTTTGGGGCGGCACCAGGTGACGGCAAAATCCCGCCGGAAGAGATAAAGGGTAAAAAGAATGGTAATCAAGGAAGCAGTAATCACTGCCAGTAAGGCCCCGTTTACACCGCCGCCTAAAAGGCGGACATAGATTAAGACGAAGATCAAGTTACTTAAGCCCTGTCCGATCAAGACCAGGGCGTACTGGGTAAAGTGCCGCACGGCCGTGAGGAGGTTAAGCAGGATCAAGGAAAAGAGGCTGAAGGGGATCGAGAGTAGAGCAAGGTGGAAAGCCAAGCGGCCGGCCTTACTGAGAAAAGGAAAGTCAAACTGGAGGATTCCCAGCCCCACCGCCATTGCCAGCAGAGACCCGATTCCACCATAGATCAGTGTATAGGTTAATCCTTCAGAAATACTGAATCTGCCGGAGGCCACGAAGTAAAGGCTGGCTACATCACAGCCGATCACGAAGAACGTACTGAGCACCATGGCGAAGATGACGCAGACGGCATAGGAGCCTCGCCCCTCCGGTCCTAAAAACCAGGCCAGGCAACTCTGCGTTCCCAGGACGGTAATAATAGTTACCAGCTTGGCGGTGAAAGTCAGAGAAAAATCATGTAGACCAGTCTTCAAAACAGCTTCTATCCCGGTTTATTGAATATCCGGTGTCGATTCCCCCAGGTTAACTCTCCAGCCCAGATCAACACGCTGGCCGTGCGCGCATCGTCCTTCCCGATCATAGAGAATGGTGTACATATTGTATGGGATGGGTTGAGCCTCAATTACGTTCGAGATGAAAACATATTCTCCTTCCGACCAATCCCGGGTGGAAGGATCCGGCCCGGACGACCAGGCCTCGCTCTTCTTGCCGCGACGGCGGCGGCTTTCGGAAAGAAGATGGCGGTTGTTCTCATCCACCACACCGTAGAGAAAGATTGTGTAATCCGCTTCGAGGGGAGCCAGCACCCGGAAAAGGTAATCGATCCGGTATTGATTATCACCGATCTTCCGGTAGTCGAAGGCGACCAGTTCGGCTTCCGGGCAGATCTGCCCAAGCGGTTCTACCCCCTCCAATAACTGACGGGATTTCTTCTCGCAAGCTTCACGGACTGTCTCCGATTTCTTCAACCAATTCTGATTCCAGGTTTGAAGTCGGTAGAGGTTGAAGAGGTCACCGCAGGATTCAATCTGGGATATCAGCTCATCTTCGGTAATGCCGGTGGTACACCAGCCCAGATCAATGCGTTGGCCGTGCAGGCTACCCTTCTTGGTGGGATCATAGAGATATGTGCACATTTTATAAGGTATGGGTTGAGCGGATAAGGTGTGGGAGATCAGGATATACTCCCCGACCGGCCAGGCGGTTGTGGGAATCGCGGGACGGAAATGCCAGACCTTACTTTTCTTCATCCCCTTAGAGAGAAGGTCAAGATTAGACTTGTCCACAATCCCGTAAAGGGAAATTTTGTAATCCTGGTTGAAAGGCTGATTAACCTTATAAAGGAAATCAGCCCGATATTGAGCGTCTCCCACCTTTTTATAATCAAAAGCGATCAGATCGGCTTCCGGGCAAATGGTTCCGGGGGGTGGGTGTTTTTCAAGGAACTCTTCCCATCGGTTTTTCAGAGCTTCAATGATGGCCTGCGATTTACCCCCGCGACACCGGTATTCATCCTTAAGTCGAAAGAGGTTAATAATATCATCGGTTCGAGCTATTTGCTGGAGCAGAACTGATTCATCCAGCGGCGTGGCTATCGGATTTTCGTATATTTCCCAATACCGAGGCCGATCTTTATGACTGCATCCGGCGTCCTTTTGATAGTAGGGCTTGTTCCTGCCCTGCAACCAAGCTGAAATCCGTTCCGCCCAGGGCATTGGAAACCATAACTCGTCAAACCGTTTTGGATCGAACTTTGCTATTGCATTGGGGAGTATGGGCTGTTCATTCCGAAGAAGAAGTGCGATAAAGTACAGGTCTTTTGACCTTAAATTACTTTCTTCCTTGCGGATTCGCCGGTCAAACTTCTCTCTCGTCACACGCATAATCTCAAATCTTCGTGTTCCATGATAGTAGGGGAGGAAATTACGAAAGTAATTCGTTAGGTTGTTGAAAGACTCTCCCTCTCCGATGACGCATACCCTTTTACCTTTCTTTAGAAGTTGATATGTCTTATCCAGTAATCTCTTCTCATTTGAGCGAACCACATGTTGAACGACATATTGAGCCAGGAAATTATGGTAATTCACCAATACATAGTATGAACATATGACAAAAATAATGACACCGCACAACCGAATTGACCAGCTTCGCTTGCCTCCGGATATGATAGTTTTTGATCCTGCCTTCCTGTAATATACCTCTGCTATCCATCCACTGCTAACGGCGACAAGCATCAGCAACAGGTACCCCGCAGGATAAGCATATCGTAAGACTTTGATCCAGAAAAGAAAAGTAAAACCAAAACAACCAACGAAGTTCGCGAGGAGAAGCAAAGCGAAGGCAACCCGCGGGTTATGTCTGATCGCTTCCGGGACAGAATTAATTCCTCTCTGCCTTATTATCCATAACTTTCGCACTGTTAAGAAAATTAATGTCAATACGCCAGCAACAAGAAAAAACGCAATCCAAATGCTGGTATTCCAAAGGAACACTGTCTTGCGATAAAACAAAGCGTTCTTGAGAATGAGGTCTATCGTAATCGGCGCTGTTCCGTATCCAGCCATGTTCTTAATAGATATGATTTTTGCGGTTAAGTGGGCAAATACGACTGCAAATGGCACGATGAGAACGAAATGTTTCCAGGACCGCGCGAAGATCAGTAGGAAACATATTGAGACAAAGCCAAACGTAATCGATGTTTCTTTTGACCACATAAATAGAATGTATGACAGCAACAGGAAAATGTAGTTTAGTAAGAAAGATACTGTCCCCTTATTCCTGGAATAAAACATTCTGTACATAAAGAAAATGTGGATGGAAAAGAATAATACTAGATAGAGTTCAGGAACACACAGACGAGCTTCTGGATTATTTGGGTAGAACAGAAAAAGGGATAAGAAAACCGCGATTGACGCTCGAAATGCCGGTTTGCCCCTAAATATCAGACGAAGACATTTACATGAGAAAAATGCAATAGCGACTTTCATCAGAAGCATGAGAATATGATGCAGTCGCGGATTATTCCCCAATATCCCATAATTTCCTAACCTAAAAACGTTCTGCATAGGCCGAAAACGGGGAGTGGTAAAAGTGGTAATGGCATTTTTCTCTCTTTGAATAAAATTATGCCAGGATGAGAAATTAATTATAAAAAGTGATTCTCTATAGTCATCAATTAAAGCGAAAGGAGTATGCAAGGCGAAGTTCACCGCTGGAATTTGCAAAAGAATCAGGAGAATGATCCACCAATAGGATTTAAAAAAGCGCCTCCCAGCGGCCGGTCGTGAACTATCGAGTGGAATAGGCTGATGATTTTTCCTTTTCATCCGACTTCCAATTAGCTGAAAGCGATTATAAATACTGCTAAGCCTCTTCCTTTATCTCCAACTTGCTCAGGATGTCATTATGCGAGATCCGGTAGTACCTCAATATGATCAGGATAGCGATAAGAACAAACGGTATTGAGAAAACCGGCTTACTGATCAATGCCGCTGTCAGGCTCACTGCCACCAGTAGAAAAACAATAAAAATAAGACGGGAGACGGATACCAGGGAGAGAATTCCATCTAAAGAAAGCTTGGTTAGACGTAAGAAATTATACTTGCTCTTACCGAGTTTTCTCTCTTCAGCGTGAAAACATACCTTCCTGAGGCGGACAGTGGAATTCTGGGGAAGTTTCATCCTGAGAAAATGTATCCACTTCTTGGTATCGACAAGTAAACTTTTGTATTCACGCGAAACCAGGCGGAAATATACATTCTGCTCTTTCATATTTACACCCGTTATCGCTCTGGCAAGTATCCTAAAAAGCGCAGCCCCCACATCACGATATATTTTTCTATCCTTTAGAGTTATTCTGACGGCCTGGACCACGTCGGCTCCGTTTAAATAAAGATCTATCATCTTGGGAATCACACTTACGGGGTGTCCTTCATCCACATCCATCATTATCACCGCTTCTGCCGAGGAGCGACTCATTCCAAAGACTACCGCCGGACCCTCGCCGAAACCTTCCTTAAGCGAATAGAATCTAACATTGTCGTGTGCCTTGGTTAACTCCCGCAGAACAGCTACCGTATTATCGGTACTGCTGTCTTCTACGAAAATAATGCCTATTAATATCGATCGGGGAAGTTGTAGCTCCTGGATGGCCTTGACGAATATCGGGATGTACTTCTCCTCGTTGCGAACAGCTGCTATGATATCAACCGATTTCAATGCGCTGGCCGGGCACGTACACCCAGATAAGTTGTTTCTTCCAAACAATCATCTATAACTACTGCTCCGGCACCTATTAGGCAGTCCGGACCAACAGTCTTATAATGGGTTATAGTAGCGCCGGCGCCAATTAATGAGTCGTTTCCGATCTTTACCCCGCCGCTCAAAGTAGCTCCTGGACCCACATGGACGAAATGTCCGATCCGGCAATCATGGTCAATGGAGGAACTTGTATTCAGGATACAGTATTCACCAATTCGAGTTCCCGAGTTGATAACTACTCCGTCCATGACGACTGTCCCCCTTCCGATGATGACATCCTCGTTGACCATGGCAGCCGGCGAGACTATCGAGGGGAACGAAAATCCCATCTTCGATAGCTTCTCGCTGAGTTTATGCCTCAGAGCGTTATCTTTTAGATGCCCAATGCCTATAACCGCATCCGTTACCCCATCTTTTTTAATCAGGCGATGCAAAATATCATCATCGCCCAGATGTCGCGCACCCAGGATAATTCCGCGGTCAACCTTATCAATATAGCCGGCAACATCATACTGTTTCAACTTATTTACAATCGAAATTATAACTTTTGCGTGTCCGCCGCCGCCGATTACGACCAAACTATCCATTTTTAAGAAACCCTATAATTGCCTCGATATCAGTTTGATCTAGACTCACCGAGCAAGGCATGTTCAACGTCTTCTCCAGTAGTTCAACAGCTTTCTCAATTTTATAGCTCCGGTAACGCCGGTAGGGCCGCTGCAGATGGTTTAGGTGCCAAACAGGACGGGTTTGGATCCCGTTTCTTGATAGATAATCCATTAATTCGTCTCTTTTCTTGCCGTAGACCTTTTTGTCAACTTGCAGGCAATAAAACCAATAATTTGAATGCGCGTAAACCGGCGTCGGTGCTAAATACAACCCCGGGATGAACTCGATCAAATCTCGATAAAGCCGATAATTCCTTTTTTTGATCTCCATATATTCAGGCAGCTTCTCAAGCTGAGCTACACCCATTGCCGACTGAATGTTGGTCAACCGGAAGTTATAGCCGACTTCGTTATGAATATACCGAACCGGGTCATCTTTTGCCTGGGTAGTAAGATAACGCGCTTTTTCGGCGTAATCGCCGTTGTCCGTTACTATCATACCGCCGCCACCGGAGGTGATAATCTTGTTACCGTTGAATGAATAACAGCCAATTTCTCCCACCGTACCGGTGAATTTATCTTTTAACCCTCCCGAAATGTAGTAAGTTCCCAGGCTTTCAGTAGCATCCTCAACGATTTTTATATTTCTCTCCCGACAGACCGGGATAAGTTTTTCTAAGTCAACGGCATTGCCAAAAATATGGACGGGAATAATTGCTGAGATCCGTTTGCCCGTTTTTTTATCAAAGGTATGTCCATCCCTGAAAACGGTTTCATTGACGATGAACTCTATTGTCTTATCGATATCGATGTTATAGTATTTGTCACAATCCATGAAGACGGGTTCTGCCCCCAGATAACGAGCAGCATTTACGGGAGCTATGAAAGTCAGTGTGGGGATTATTATCTCGTCTTCTGGAACTACGCCGACCAGCCTTAAGGACACCTGCAGAGCGGCCGTTCCGCTTGTACATGCAATCGCGTGCTTGGCCCCCGTGTACCGGCAGATATCTCTCTCGAATTTATCCACATATTTCCCGGCGGAAGATACCCATTCGGTATCCAGGCATTCTTTGATATATCTCCATTCATTACCAGAGATATGCGGCACCGATAGTGGAATCATGCCCCTGTTTCCACTTTAAAGTGCTTTTCGTAGGCTATCTGAGCTTCCGTATAATCATCCAGCCTCCCGATATCGATCCAATATTCTTTCATCAAGTATCTTGATACGGGAACTGATAGTGAGAGTAATTTTTGGATTAATTGATCTATCCCATAATATTGATTATCAGGGATATATTTGAAGATCGACGGCTTCAGGAAATAAATGCCGGCTAATATCTCCATCACTAAATCAGGTTTTTCTTCTATACTGGTTATCAAATTATTCTTGACCTTAACACTGCCGAAGTTAAACGGGGTTCTTGTTTCCTTGGTTACGACTGTTAAAATTGAGGATTGGGCAATACCGTAATCATAGAGCTTTTTAAAATCAATCGTGGTAAGAATATCTCCGTTCATCATGATAAAAGCTTCTGTCAACTCATCCCGTAAAAGAGATAGCGGGCCACAAGTTCCTAGTGCTTTTTCTTCCTTACTGAATATAATTTTGACCCCCAATCGCTTTCCATCTCCGATAATTGCCTTAACGTAATCTGCCTTATAGTTGGTGGCTATATAGATGTTGTGGAAACCATGTCTGGCTAAGTTTTGTATTTGAATTTCAAGAATGGGTTTTTCCCCAATCGGCAAAAGGGGCTTGGGGATTGCTTGGGTAAAAGGTTTTAATCTTGTGCCTAAGCCACCTGCTAATATTACTGCTTTCATCTTAATTCCGTTTCTGTATAAAATAAGTTGTTAATTCATTAGGTGTTGTGGTAATCTTCTTTGATAAAGTAGTTACCGTAAAAATTCTTCCTCATTTCAACGTCGTCGAAGAGACCGCTTCTTACGGCATTGATCAACCTTTTAATCGAGTCTTCGACAGAAAAACGTGTTTTGAAACCCAGCAGACGAAATATCTTGTCAAAGGAGACGCGATAGTTCCTTCTATCAGGGCCCGCTTCCCCATATATAACGTTTCCCCCTCCGGCGTTTTTGAGAATCGTATCCACAATCATTTGTTTGGTGTAGTTATTCTCATTGTCGCCGACATTAAATATTTTCCCCATTACCTTTTCTTCCGGGCTTTCCAAAACTCTGATTATTGATTCAGCGATATCATCGACATGACAGTATGGCCTCCAGGTATGCTCATCATAGACTGTCAGATCCTCGCCCAGAGCAAGCGTCCTCGAAAACTCGGAAATTGTTAGATCGAACCTCATTCGCGCAGAGATACCGAAGGCGGTTGATAAGCGTAATACTGTCGGGCAAAAGTCTACCTGGGGCGCATTTTTGATTATATGGCGCTCAACGTTGACTTTGGTTTCCGCATACAATGACTGTGGATTCAACTCCGTTTCTTCCGTCGCATGCCCGTCGCTGCTCACCAGTCCATAATTACTGCAGGTGGAGGCAAAAATGAACTTATTGATATGGCTTCCATCTATATAATCAAATAATTTTATGGCTCCTTCCTCGTTTATTCGTCTGGCGAGTTCAGGATATTGCTTGCAAATTGGATCACCAACCAGAGCCGCCAACAAGACAACATCGGTAACGTCTGCCAACGAATCCTGCAAGATGTGCTCATCGCAAAAATCTCCTCGAGAGAATGTAAAATTCACATTTCCTATCAGCGTAGCCAGTGATGCTCCGTTATTGTAAAGGAGCTTGTCCATTACCCTTACTTTGCATCCTTTAAGCAATAGCTTTCGTACAAGAACCGATCCGATGTAGCCTGCTCCACCTATAACAAGCACATTTTTCTCTCGCCATAATTCTTCGTTAGTCATTTGATGCATGCCTTCGTGGTTTTGAGTACCGTGTAATGCCCATCCAAAAGTAAACACATTTATGCCGCTGACTTCCGGAGATAATTATGATATTGCACTTGGTTCATATATCCCAGACTTAAATGACAAAGTTGATGATCATAATCATCAACCCACTGGTTAATAACCTTCTCCAGATTTTTTAAAGCAATAAATCGTGACACATTCCTCTTTGAAGGTTCTCATAAACCTTTCAGCGATAGCCATCGCAGGAATGCCCGATGATAATCTGCTCTTGCAATATATGAAGGAGTTGCAGACTTCTCAACTATTTAAAACAGTAATTCCCACACTTTATTTTCCCTCTGACTCCTTTTCTCCCAAGTCTACTTGCCAGCCCAGATCAACGCGCTGGCCGTACGCGCATCGTCCTTCCCGATCATAGATAATGGTATGCATATTGTATGGGATGGGTTGAGCCTCAATTACGTTCGAGATGAGAACATATTCTCCTTCCGACCAATCCCGGGTGGAAGGATCCGGCCCCAACAACCAGGCCTCGCTCTTCTTGGCGCGACGGCGGCGGCTTTCGGAAAGAAGATGGCGGTTGTTCTCATCCACCACACCGTAAAGGGCAATTTTGTAATCCTTGCTGAAAGGCTGATTAACCTTAAAAAGGAAATCGGCCCGATATTGATTGGCTCCCACTTTTTTATAATCAAAAGCGATCAGATCGGCTTCCGGGCAGATGGTTTGCGAGGTGGTGTAGTTCTTAAGGAGTTCTTCCCACCGGTTCTCCAGGTCCTTAGCAACGGCCTGGGATTCTCCGTCGCGAGATAGGTACTTTTCCTTCAGCCGGTAGATGGTGAAGATGTCGTCAACCTGATTGATCTTTGCGCTCAGGATATCCTCACCAAGGGCTTCACCGGTAGTTGTAGATTGGAACCAGGCCGGATCTTCTGGGGGGGGTGGGTCTGAACAAGCGGCAATGAAAAGGATTAAGATAGCTCCCAGCGCCCAGAGCCGGTTTCTTGCGCTTTGCCAGTCAGATAATTTGAGTCTTTTCATATTACACCTCCTATATCAATTTTTATAGATTATAACTTCTTTCTAATAACCCGATTTATTCATAAATCGGGTTATTTTTACTAATTAGTGTCTGACCGAAAACCTCCAAATCCACGTCATTGCAAGCGTTAGCGAAGCAATCTCTCCCGGTTTTAAAGAAGATTGCTTCAATCGTACCTCCCTTGCAATGACAAAAAATCTGTCATTAAAAGGTTTCCGTTCAGACACTAATTAGACAGTGGACCGAGATAATACGAAGGGTCATACTCTTATAAACTCTGCATTGTGTCAAGGTTGTTTTTTTCAGGGTTTTTTCAGGTTGTTTTTTTAGGTATTTCATACAGCAACAACGCAAACTTATCATTAAAAGGACATCTATAGCATATTAGACGGTTTTTCCCGGACCGTTCGGAAGACCCAGATATTACCATCTAATTCCCCATAACGGCCGATTGGGCGGACCCTCCAGAGATAGGTAGTCCCCGGTTCGATTTTTTCCGCCGGGCGGGCCCGGCTTTCGGATAGACCGGCTAAAGTCGGAGATTCGGGCTCGTCTTCCCCGACTTTCCAGAGAAAGAAGTCGTATGATGTCGCCGCATTGCAGTCACTCCAATCAAAGATGAAGTCCAGAGGAACCCTGGTCCCTCTATCTCCCGGCGCCGGAGAGAGAGGTTTGAGGATCCGGTTCCGGTTCAACTTTTCCTGGATTGATTCAGCTTCCTTTTCCCTTCCTTCACTGCGATCGAGGCGGCTTAACGTCAGGCAGAAGTAGGGAACATGCGGATTATATCCGAAGGTATCGATCCCTCGATTCAGATGTCTTCGGGCCCGGCTGAAATCTTTTCGTTGGAGGGCCGACTCAGCCAGATGCTTCAGGCCACTCCAGTCGTTGGGATGAATCTCCAGCGCCCGGTGCGCAAATACGGCAGCCATATCAGAATCTTCCAAGTCCATCGCCAGATCGGCGAACTGATGACAGATAATATGCCTCATATTGGCGTCAAAGAGCATCGTTGGCAGCACCCGATCGGTCAGCCGTTTGAATCGGTTATAAGTCTTGAGTCGCTCAAAGAGCGGCAGTTGCTGGATATTGTCGATCTCCCGGTCGGAGTACTCCCCTGGTTTAGCAAGCATCTCCTGATAGGCAAGAACCTTCCGGATCGATGCCCATTCTCTCCGAAATGCCCGGTCTCCCCGGATGGTATATCCGACAATGACGGCGAAGATAATGAGCCAAAACGCCAAACCGTAATTCCCGGTTATAATCAGCCACCGGGGGAATGTTTGGCTGAAGAGAGGCCGAATCTCTTTTTGAGAGTTGATGATAGCAAGTACTCCGGCCAGCCAGATCTGTGAACTGACTTTTTCCGAAGTAAAGGTAGTAAACTGCATTACTACCAAACCGGTTATGGCGGCACCCGCCGCCAGAGTAATCCCTCGATTGCGCCCCTTCCAAGCCAGGTGAAGTACATAGCCGAAGAAAGAGACAAAGATAAGCAATCCCGGCAGGCCCAGGTCAAGATACGCTTGCAGATAGTCGTTATGGACTTCATAATTAAGTGTTTCGACTCCACCATTTTTTAATGTTGGAGTGATGACTATCGGGAAATTACCCGACCCGCAGCCTGTTATCGGATCGGTGATTCCCAAACAACTTTCCCAATATCCTATCCGGTTTTCTCCATTAACCAAAATAGTTAAGGTATTAAATATATCGGCCTTCTTCTGGTTAAAAGGCGCATGAGTCCCCTGAGATCTGAATACAAGTAAGATTACCACCAGTAAACAGGAGATACCGGTTAATACTATAATTTTATTTTTTCGGCTACGCAAAGATATATCTTCGCCATTATTCATAGTCTTAATCTGCCTATTTAGCCTGGTATTACATCTATATCGAATCAAAGGATATCCTATAATCCTCTTGAAATAGAAAGGGATTTGACGTAAATTAGCGATAAGTACAAATATTACACCAAATATAATTCCCAGCCAGGACCCTCGATTACGGGCTATTAATATAAATAACACAACCAAGAAAAAACCGGCGAGGAACGCCATACTTTTTTTCCCCCGGAGATGAAAAAAACCCCAGACGAGGAACGGCAGTACCAGCATGAAATACATGCCGGCATAGTTGCGATGTCCCAACGTGGCCCGGGGAATCTTGGTTCCGGGAAAGGAATTTACCAGGGGAAAGGATGGAAAGAAGTACTGGAGAATACCGATTAAAGCCACTAACCCGGCCAGGATACAGAACCCCACCCAGAATATGTCCGATTCCCAGAACCGGGTCCTCTTCGCCAGAAGATAGGCAAGGGCCGGCAGCAATAAAGCCAGCCATCGCTCAAACGAAACCCGTGG
>Ga0222693_100168_pt1 | contig 23558 bp, 18 predicted proteins | sample AntAcemetage1331_FD_179840 | JGI IMG/M metagenome (GOLD analysis project Ga0222693, IMG submission 179840) | Saline water microbial communities from Ace Lake, Antarctica - #1331 | ecosystem: Environmental > Aquatic > Non-marine Saline and Alkaline > Saline | place: Antarctica: Ace Lake... | reverse complement strand
TGGTTGTACATGTACCGCTCGTTGAAACAGTGGCTGTTTGCTGTTGTTAAAATTCACAAAAGTTTACGAAACCAAAATAAAAACTTGCCGTTATTGTTGGGATGCAGGCCGGGTCGGGAACCGCTGTTTCCGCACCAGTTAGTGTTATCACAGCCGACGACTTGCATTATGGCGGCCATAGCACCATTCAGGAAGCCCTGCGTTATGCTCCTGGGGTTGATGTGATCCGGATGGATAGAAATCGTTACGGTGTCGGCATCCACGGTCTGGAGGGTATGTTCTCTGATCGAACGATGACGCTTGTTGATGGCATGCCAGCCGATAGTCCAGCGTTTGGCGGTCCTGAGTTTAGCTCCTTGTCTGTTATGATGGAAGACATTGAACGAATAGAGATTGTTCGTGGCTCAGGTGGTGCTGCTTGGGGGGCGAATGCACTGTCTGGAGTGATTAATATTATTACTAAAGACCCGGAAACGGTTCCCGGCCTTTTTGTTACATCCAGTGTAAGCCAGTATGGTGACAGTTCCTCTCAGATGCGTTTTGCAGATGCTTCCGGAAAATGGAAATGGTTACTTTCGGCCGGATATGAGGATTTAAAGTCATCTGCTGATGTACTTGATCTTGCTGAAAATGAGAAAGGTGAAGATTTTCAGCGTCGCACCGTGGCTCGAGGAAAGCTGAGCTATAAAACAGAATCAGAACTAGCACTTACTTTTGGTGCAGGTGTTACCGGGACTGACAAAGGGCCTTTTGAAACATCCGGTATCTCAGATACCGGAACCAATGAATTAAACACTGCAAGTGCTTATATTAAGGCGGAAAAGGTATTTAATTCCGACGTTGAAGGGTATGTTCGCTGGGCTGGCCGCTACCAGGATATGGATCGTCCATCCTACGGGGCCGCTGAATACCAGGTGATGGAAAATGATTTTGAAGCCCAGGTGAACATGACGGGTTGGGCGTCTCACTCCGTAGCTTTTGGCGGGAATTTTAAGACAACATCTCTTTCTTCTAGGCCTAAAGAACCCGATGTGTTCACTCTTGTTGAAGAGGATATAACCGAGCAGTGGTTTGGATTATTTGGTTCCGACAGATATCAATTTTCAAAGCAGCTTTTGTTTGAAGTGCAGCTGCGGGGAGATTACTTTTCAGAAGGAGAGGCCGACTGGTCCGGAAGGCTTTCGTCCATATACGGAGTTGATTCTGAGATGAATCATGTCCTGCGCCTCAGTGCCGCAAAATCCTATCGTCAACCTGTTGGCTTTATTCGTAATGCAGTGTTTCGCAATAATCTGCAAACAGCCGGGTTTGACTTTCAGTTTTCAGTTGATCCCAATATGGAGTCAGAACAGGCATGGTCATTGGAAAGTGGATATCATTGGACTGTTTCTGAAAAGATCACATTTAAAACAGACCTGTACTATATGTGGTACGAAGATCTGATTGGTGCTAGCCAGCCAGAGTTTGGAGTGACTGCTTCCGGGCTTCCAGCCTATCGATTCTATATTGATAATACCGGGAATGCCGAGGGCTATGGCGCTGAATTTGAGCTTGATTATAACGCCGGACCGTTTCTCTGGAGTATCTGGTACGCTTTTAATGATTTTGAGACAGAGCATGCTCACCAGTCAATTCGTGCATTTCTCCCAGCCAGAAATAAACTTGGTATGAATTTACGCTGGTCAATTGATGACAATTGGACCTTTAATGGTCAATATGCCTATTCGAGCCCTGTGGGCGAGGATGTTTCCGATAACGAAATAGAAACTGCAAATCATCTTGACCTGACCATTTCCAGACGTTTTATGCAGAAGAATGGAGAGATTATGCTTGGCGTTATGGATCTTCTGCAAAAAGAATATGATCCCGTTATTGGTCTGGACCAGACCAGCGGTCATACTATTCCAGGCAGAATGTTCTTCTGCCGTTTGCAATACACGTTTTGATCTGAAAAACTTGAATAAAATAGGAAGTTCCCATACAACATAGTTACATAATATACTGTCCTTTGGGCAGACTAAAAAGAGAACAATAAAAGACAATAGTAATGATGGTACCGGGTAACTATACTGATAAAGGGAAGTGGGCCTTTGGAGCGGGGAGGATTTTTGTCCTGTTCTGCTTTGTCGTCCTGCTCTTTTCCGGTACTGCCCATGCATCCTATAGTGTTGTCCTTGTTTTAAGTTCCGAAGCAGTACCGTATCGGCAGGCTGCTGATGCGCTGAAGGACTCTTTGGCAGAGCAGGGTGTTTATAGCCGTGATTACGTTTTGGACGGCCTCACCAAGCTCACACCGGTATTTCTGAATGATGTGTACAAAACAAAAATGTGGGTTGCCATAGGAAGTCGGGCCGCTTCACATCTTCATACTGTCCTGCCGGATAAAACGCCTCTTGTATACTGTATGGTGGCGGACCCTGAGAAAATTGGTCTTGATCCCAGCCAGGAAAATGTGGTGGGTGTGTCGGTAACAAAACCAGTGAAAGAGCAGTTTGCTATTATTGAAAAGGTAATACCAAACCTGCACTCTATTGCCATGCTGTATCGTTCATCGTCAAGAAAAAGCCTGATGACTCTGATTGATGTGAAAGAGCATCTACTGGCTGACTGGACTCTTGAGGCCATCGATGTTGATAAGTATGAATCCATGGCGGATGCAATTGCCGAACTGTTTCAGCGTGATGTGGATATGATCTGGACAATGGCAGATTCTTCCATCTACAACCGGGCAACAGTAAATAGTCTCCTCCTTTCTTCTCTCAGGCAGCAGGTCCCCGTTTTTGGTTTTTCAGGCTCCTTTGTTAAGGCGGGTGCTCTTCTTGGGCTCGATGCAGATCCTGTCTTACAGGGAGAATATGCTGCGTCTCTGGTGGTTTATGGATTCGATGATAATGCTTCAAATGACAAACCCGTGTCGTCCGGTGTTACTATTGCTGTGAATATGGTGGTGGCCAACAGGCTTGGAATCTCACTGCCTGACGATATCGTTCAACAGGCCAGTGTCATAGGGGCTCATTAAGTCAGGAGGCTGTACGAGGATGCAATTTTGCCAAAATTCTTCAGGATTGCTAATGGGCAACTCTAGTATTATCAGTTCGGAATCTTTGTTTTCTTTTTGCGGTTTTTTTGGTTTTGAACACAACGCCTCTTCCCGGATTAGCTTCTAGTGGCCCTCTCTTTCTCAATAAAAAGGTATACCCTTCGCGCAAAAGCGACTCTTATTGTAATGGCAGTTGTTGCAGTAAGCCTTTCCCTTGCCACTGCAATTAATATTTATCAGACGAACCGTCTTATTGAATCGGAGCAGAAAAAATCAGCTGAAGCCATTGTCCAAGGGCTAGCTCAAGCGGCAGAGCTTCCTATGATTGTTCAGGATAAGCAGGAACTCGACCGGCTTATTGGCGGCTTTCTCTGGAACGATCAGGTGCAGTTTCTTCTTATCTATAACAATGAAAATGAAGTTGTTGCCAAAAGAGAACTTGATGAAGAAGCGTATAGTTCTTTTGATAAAAATGGTAGTAATCCTGGCTCACTAATTGTCTCTCACCCCATTGTTTTTCAGACGGATAAAAGTTTTTCAGGCTGGTCCGCCTCTGCGGTAACTACCGAGTCATCACTTGAAGCAAAAGAAGTCGGCACCGTTCTGGTTGCATTATCACTTGGTGCCGTTCGCAAGGCCCAGCTGCACCAGGCATTTGTATCACTGCTTGCAGCACATGTCGCGGCGGCCTTTGGGATTTTTATAATTCTCAAAGGAATCAGTGACTGGACCAGGCGTCTTGACGGGTTAATAGATGCTACTGATGCCATGAAAAGCGGTGACTTTTCTCATCATCTATCCCTTGGGGCAACGGATGAAATAGGCAAGTTAGCCTCGGCGTTTGAATCCATGCGTGGGGCTGTGCAACAGCGTGATAGTGAGCTTCGTGAACTGAACGATTCTTTGCATGATCTGGTTCAGGAACGAACCGAGAAACTTGAACGGGCGATGGTTGAAGCGCAGACGGCAAATGATGCAAAATCCAGTTTTCTTGCCAATATGAGTCATGAAATACGAACCCCGATGAATGCTATCATTGGTATGGTCGGACTCTCTTTAAATAAAAAACTCAGTCCCAAACTTCGGGAGTATCTTCTTACTGTTCGTTCATCTGCGGAATCTCTTCTTGCAATTATTAATGATATCCTTGATTTTTCAAAGATTGAGGCGGGTAAAATTGTCCTTGAGCGTGTTGATTTTCAGTTGCATCAGCTTTTTGATAAGTTAGCTGACCTCTTTAGTGATCAGGCGGCAAGTAGAAATATAGAACTGGTCATTGGTATTGAACCCGGTATCCCCGTGGCATTACGTGGCGATCCGTTGCGGATGGAACAGGTTTTTATAAATCTGCTGGGGAATGCAATAAAATTTACAGATCAGGGTGTTATTTTCGTTCATGCAACGCTTGATTCTGAGACCAGTAATGGTGTTAAAATTCTCTTTTCGGTTAGTGATACTGGAATGGGCATCGGGGAAGAGCAGTATGAGTCACTCTTTGAGCCATTTACTCAGGCCGATGGCTCAATGACCCGTGAATATGGTGGAACCGGACTTGGACTCTCTATCTGCCGCCGTCTAGTTAATCTTCATGGTGGTGAAATTTGGGTAAAAAGTAAACCCGATGAGGGCACGACGGTGTTCTTCACTGCCGAGTTTGCAAGACAGCCGCTTGAACGTGAAATTCAGTATGTGGTGCCGGCTACCATTCGAGGAATTAGGGTTCTTGTTATTGACGATAATGCAACTGCCAGATGTATTACAACCAAGATGCTAGAATCGTTTCATTTTCATGTTGATGTGGTTTCCTCCTGCAATGCTGCAAGAGAGTGTATTGGGGAGAGGCTTTCACGCTATAACCTTATTTTGGTGGATTGGCGGATGCCTGAAATTGATGGCATAGAGTGTGTTAAGGGGTTTCGTGCTATGGAAGGTGCTGAAAATGTACCTATCATAATGATGACAGCCTTTGGTGGTGAAAGGGAAGTGATGCTTGCCAAGGAGGCAGGCGTCAATTATTTCCTTACAAAACCGGTGAAACAGTCGCTGCTCTTTGATACTATTATGGATATTTTTAATTATCCTGAAGCAATGCATTCAAGTCTTGATGAACGTGATTTGAGACGTGAGGTTGTAAGCTCCGAGCATCTGGCCGGGGTACGAGTGCTGCTTGCTGAAGATAATCGAATCAATCAGAATGTTGCAAGAGAACTGCTTGAGAGTGTAGGCATTATCGTTGAAATCGCCAACAACGGTCAGGAGGCTGTTCATATCCTGCGTGATCGTGGGGATGAGTTTGATGCTGTGCTTATGGATGTTCAGATGCCGGTAATGGATGGATTCAAAGCAACAGAGGCAATCAGGGCAAATCCTGCACTCACCGATTTACCCGTGATTGCAGTTACTGCACATGCCATGCAGGGAGACCGTGACAAGTGTATGCAGATTGGTATGAATGATTACGTGGCGAAGCCGATTACACCCGAACTTCTCTTTTCTGTTCTTACTCGTTGGACTAGACCCGATCAGATGGAAACCGTTTATCATGAAAGAGAGGTTGCTTTTAAATTAGCGGTTGGTGCTGTGGAAATTCCAGAATCATTGCCAGGAGTGCATATAGAATCAGGCGTTGCCAGGATGGCCGGCAATGTAAAAGCATATATCAGGATGTTAAGTGATCTTCTTGAATTTGGTAATGGTGTTTTAGAAAAGCTGCCCGAAGTCATTGAGATGAATATGACAGATGCTGTTAAAGAAGTTCATACTCTTAAAGGTACAGCAGCCAACCTTTCGGCTCACCGTCTTCAGGATGCGAGTCTCAAGCTGGAGCTCTTTCTGAAATCAATTATTGGAAGGCGGGAACGTAGGGAACCGTTCGAGCCGGAACCCATTGCTATTCAGGTCAAAGATTATATCGAACAGATAAGTGATAGTCTGTCCGTGCTTGGGCTTGCCGTTTCGGAGCTTGAAGCGCTTTTTGGAGAGAGTGATGGAAATAGTTCCGGAAAACAACTGACCGATGTTGATCTTGAAGATTTATTACTCACATTGGGACAACTTAAAGGGATGATACAGGAATTTGATCCAATGTCTGAGGAGTTCTGGATTGAGAAAAAATCGAATTTTCAGGGACAGGGAATCGACGAAGAGATGACACGAATGGAAAACCACCTCCGTAATTACAACTTTGAACGGGCTGCTGATTTTATAGTTCGGATTGAAAAAACTTTTCGGGAGAAAAGGGGATAGTATGGACAGAAAAAAGAACACCGTCCTTCTTGTGGATGATATCCCTGCTAATATCAAGATTCTGGTTGGTGCGCTTCGTGAAAATTATCGTCTCGTTGTGGCAACCAGTGGACTTGATGCGCTTAAGGCAGCAAATGAGAAACAACCGGATCTGATTCTACTTGACGTGATGATGCCTGGAATGGATGGTTATGAAGTGTGTAAGCGTCTGAAGTCTCAGCGTGAAACTGCTGACATTCCCATTATTTTTGTCACGGCAATGAATGAGGAAAAAGATGAGACCCGTGGTTTTCTTCTTGGGGCTGTGGACTATATCGTAAAGCCTGTGAATCCGGTGATCGTGAAGGCCAGAGTACAAACTCATATCGCACTTTGCATGGCGCAACGTGAATTACAGCGTCATCGTGATGAACTTGAAGAGATTGTACTTGAACGGACACGTGAGCTTCGGGAAACACAGATAGAAATCACTAACCGTCTGGTACAGGCCGCCGAGTATCATGATCATCAAACAAGTCGGCATATTACCAGAATGGCCCATTATTGTGTGATTCTAGGCCGCGCCCACGGGATGCGGGAGCATGAACTGACCCTTTTCTTTCATGCCAGTGCCATGCATGATATAGGTAAATTAGGGATAAGTGACGCCATATTACATAAAAAAGGGACGCTCACCCCCGATGAATTTGATGAAATGAAACGGCATACACTTATTGGTGCTGATCTTCTGTTTGGTGCTGATAATGAACTGATGAATATGGCACACCTCATTGCCCTGACCCATCATGAAAAGTGGGATGGTACTGGCTTTCCGCTTGGACTTCGAGAGGAGGAAATTCCCTTTCCTGGGCGTATTGCAGCTCTTTGTGATGTCTTTGATGCACTTTCTTCGAAACGTCCTTATAAGGATGCATGGCCGTTGAGTGAGGCAAAAAAAGTGATTATGGAACAAAAAGGAATCCATTTTGATCCGTATGTTGTAGAGTTGTTTTTAGATAATTATAGCAAAATAAAGGAAGTTTATAATAAAGTGAAATAGGTTTATGGCTACGCAAAATCCCTGCTGCAATGACGTTTTTTGTTTTGATCAAAAAATTGTAGACGCTATTTCTGCACCCGTCTGTATACAGGATGTCAATGGAGACTTTTTGGGAGCCAACCGTGCTTTCAAAAAGTTTTTTGGTTTAAACCAACAGAATACTGTGAATGTTTCCGACCTGTATGTCCTTTTTGGAGGGAATGCAGGCGAAAAAAACAGGGATGTGGATAGTGTTCTTCTCAATGCTGGCGGGAAAGATACTTTTGAAGCTACGGTGGAGCGTCCCGATGGTAGTGATCGATCAGTAACCTTTAATAAGGTAGCCATTACGGGGGACAATGATTCTGTAGTTGGGCTTGTTACCACTCTGCTTGACCGAACCGAACTGAGGCAGACGGAACAGCAGTTGCGGCATGCACAGAAGATGGAGGCAATTGGAACTTTGGCTGGCGGTATTGCCCATGATTTCAATAATGTGCTGACTCCCATTATCGGATATTCCGAAATTATGCGACTTACGGCAGAGCGAGGGGATACTTCTGACGAAACTTCCAAACAATTTATCGGAGAAATTCTCAGCGCTGCCAAGAGGGCTAAAAGCTTAGTTGAACAAATTCTCACATTCTCAAGAAGTCGTGAACAGAAGGAATCTCCACAATATCTGCACCCCATAGTAAAAGAAGTGGTAAAGCTTCTTCGTGTGACACTCCCTGCAACCATTGAAATACTAGAAAATGTCGACCCCAATTGCAGTATGGTATCCATTGACCCGGTACAGTTGCATCAGGTACTGCTTAATCTTTGTACAAACAGTGCTCAGGCCATTGGAGATAGAAAGGCGAGCATTACGGTAAAACTCGCTAATAGTACTATTGAGATGCAGGGGAAAAAGTGGGTGGAGTTATCTGTTACTGATAGTGGTCCTGGTATTTTACCTGACCTTCAGGAACGGGTTTTTGAACCCTATTTTACCACCAAGGAGAAGGGGCAGGGGACAGGCATGGGGCTTGCCGTGGTCCATGGGATCGTAACCCACTGTGGTGGGCTGATAGAGTTGAAAAGTGAAGAAGGGAAGGGAACTGTCTTTCAGCTCTTTTTTCCCAGTGTGGAGCTGGAGAAGAATGGGGGCGCGCTTGATGATGTGCCAGCTGTCAGCCTTGTTGGTACCGAGCATGTTCTGGTTGTCGATGATCAGGTAGCAGTCCTTGAGGTAACAAAAAAAATCCTCGAAACTCTTGGATATACAGCAACGACGTGTTTAACGCCTCAAGGGGCATTGGAATTGTTCCAAAGCCAGCCAGATGTTTATGATCTTGTTTTAACAGACTTAACCATGCCTGAAATGACGGGTCGGGAGCTATGTGTCGAGATAAAAAAATATAGATCAACAGTTCCTGTGATTCTCTGTTCTGGTTATGAGTCAAATCTTACAAAGGAAGAATTGGATTCTGCAGGATTTTCAGCTAGTTTTACCAAGCCGGTAACTATGCAGAAACTTGCATCCATGGTGCGCTCAACTCTTGATAAGTAGCAAACACTTATCAGTTGTAACTATTCAGCAGCACTCCAACTACGTCCATTTTAGCCTCTTCGAATAGCATTAGTCTGCTTCAGAGCCCCAAATAAACGAATTTGAAGCACGGAGTCTGCGCTTACCCGGAGTCTGCGCTTACCTGCTAAACAGTTACACCCCCAAGAGTACTTCCTTCGGGGCGCGTTCAGAGTTAAGGGTAATTAGTTGCCTTCGCTGAATAGTTACGATCAGTCTTTATACTGTACCTTCATTGATCAGGCTGATCTGTTCATTTAAGGTCCAGAAATCATATACAATCCCAATCAGAAAGAATCCACCGGTCAGCAGGTAAAGAATCCCGGAGATCCATTTTTGCTGATAGAATCTGTGGATACCAAATATCCCGAGAAAAGTGAGTAGAATCCAGGCAACGTTGTAATCGATTGGCCCTTGCTGGAATTTAATGGATGCGTTTCTGTTCATCCCGGGGATCAAAAACAGGTCAACTATCCATCCGATAAAGAAGAGTCCCAAGGTGAAAAAATAGAGCGTACCCGTAATTGGTCTGCCGTAGTAAAAGCGATGGGCGCCTAAAAACCCAAACACCCAAAGTATATAGCCCATGACCGGAGTATGGGATTGGTCTGTATATTGATCCTGTTCCATTAGTCTGCCTCCACTAGTGTTGCGGCAATTTATCGTTGTCACGATACTAGCACTGTATTTTTCATGTTCATGACACGTTGCCATGCTTCCTTGATTCTATCCTCTGTAATTCGATTTTCATCCACTGCACGTATAACTGCAGGAATTACCCGCTGCAGAAATTCAGAGTCGTACTCCAGATTATTCCCTACAATAATCATATCAATGCCAGCGGCAAGGGCCAGACAGACTGATTCCTCAAGGCCATATTTGTCTGTTATGGCCTTCATTTGTATATCATCGGTGATGGCTACTCCCTGAAAATTGAGATCAGTACGTAACATTTTCTCAATGACAGTTGAAGAAAGAGAGGCGGGATAGGCAGAGTCAAGAGCGCTGTGAAAGAGATGCCCTAGCATAACACTATCCACTGACTCTTGATTGTTCTGCTCGATCAGTCTCTTAAACGGAATAAGTTCAGTCTCTTGCCAGCTTGCAGTGATATCTGTAAATCCAAGGTGTGAGTCTGTTTGTGAACTACCATGTCCCGGAAAATGTTTGAGACAAGAGAGAATGTTCTGCTTTTTATGCTCATGAATCCAGATATGAGCATGACGGCAGACCGTGTCTGGTTCGTTTGAAAAACTCCGATTTATTTTTCCAATTATGGGGTTCTCAGGGAATATATTGAGATCAATAACAGGAGCAAGATTGTAATTGATCCCAACTGCACTAAGAGTCTGGGCAGTACATCCTGCATGGATGGCAGTAAGGGTGGAATCATCGAAATTACCCAACTCCCAGGCACTTGCTGTTTCCGGGAATCCTGCCTGAGGTTTGAGCCTCTTAACCATCCCCCCCTCCTGATCAACGGCAATAAGAAGAGGCGTATCAGCATAATTTTGTAATGATGCAGTGAGTTTTTTGACCTGGGCCGGGTTTTCGATATTGTTTTTATTCTCGTTTTTTGCAAGAAATTTATCAAATAGAATAACTCCCCCAAGATTGCGCTCTTGAATATCAGCGACTATGGGGTGGGTATGGTCAATGGATGGTCCGTTAAAACCAAGGATAAAAAGTTGGCCGATAATATCTTTGAGTTTCATGGATGAGTGTAGTCCTGTTTGGAAATGAGATGAGATGAATACTCAGGAGTGTAGCATCGGGATTTGAAAAAAGACAGTTAAAATACATTAATAGCTGTATTGAAAGTTAGTTGAAAGGAACATTTGTCAAAAAAATGACACGTCCGGGTGTTCTCTCGATGGAGTGCGGCTGAATGAAAAAAACAAGTGTCAAAAAAATGAACGGACTGGGGGGTCGATTGATGTTGGTCTGTAATTGTCTATAATATAATGATATTTCATGGAACCGTTAGACGGAAGTCGCGTGAGGTTTTCTGGCATAGCAATTGCTAACAAGATATTGACGGAAGTTACTTAAGGAATATGCCTTACTTGCCGATAAAGGTAATAACCGTAAGAAACCCTACTGAGGAAAATATATAATGAGTATGACAAATTCTTTATCCCATAACGTTTCAAGCGATGTCAGAATCGATGGAATAGATCAGGTGAGAGTTGAACTTGACCATTTCAGGCGACAGACGGAACGACTTGACCTTATGAATAAACTGCATGGCCGTATGGCCGGCGTACTCGATGTTTCCGGAATGATAGAGTCCTATTCGGTGTGGTTGATGCCCCAGGTTGAACATGAACTCGTTGGCTATAAAAATCAAGTGCGTGCCAAGAAGCATTTGTTTTGTTCGGGACATGGTCCTAAACGTCGTTCAATTATTGCTTTTGCCGAAGAGGTTCTAGGTAATACCGACAGGGAAGCAAAGGCATATATGAGTGAAGATGGCCATTATGCACATAAATGGCTGATTGAAACGGCAGAAGATGCAGGAATTCTCATTATCTTAAAAGATGAAACCGCGCTTACCACTAATGAAATAAGTCTTATCAACGAATCGCTCCTGGTTCTTGCAGAATCTCTTCGGCGCGGTATTGAATATGAGGAATTATTTGAAAGTGCGAGAAAAGATTCGTTAACCGGACTTGCCAACAGGCGAGTTTTTGATGAACGTATTCGAGATATTATGCTGGGTGCAAGACGATATAAACGTCCTTTGACCATGGCATCTCTTGATCTTGATCATTTTAAGCAGATTAATGATAATCTTGGTCACCAGCAGGGTGATGATGTCCTTAAAAAAGTTGCAGATGTGTTCCGCGAATGTATCAGATCCACGGATATGCTGGTACGTTTTGGTGGAGATGAGTTTATTTTGGTTATGGATGATACCGATGAAAAAAATGGCCGAATCCTTGCTGCGCGTCTTTGTCAGGCTATTAGTGACCTGGAAATATGGGCTAATTCAGAGATTAAACTTGGGGTTTCTATTGGTATGACTCAATGGAAACTAGAAGAGAATCTTGATGAGTGGATGCAGCGGGTTGATGATATACTCTATAACGCTAAATCCGATGGCCGTTCAAGGGTGAATGTTTGTTGATTCGTGATTTTTTTGACAAGGTTTTTGATAACTACATTCGGGAATGTTGTGCTTCTCGAAATTATTTGAAGAAAAAAACAACACGCTGAGCTTACGTTAATTTTAGTACTGAAAATAAAAAAAAGGCCGATCCTTATAAGGGGATCGGCCTTTTTTGTGCGTTTTGTTTCAATCAACTAAGAGTAATATTGATAGGAATGATATGGGTCTCTTTCTGGCGCTGTTCCGTGTAGCCGAGTGACCATTCGCTACAGCTTGCCTCTTCTCCTAGGAGTTTATCAACATCGGTTACGATTCCAGCAACGTTTATAATTGGATGACGGCTGAATACCTGTGGCAATCCCTGGGTCAGATTACAGGCAAGGCAGCATCCAGGGCGTTCGTGCAGTTTAAGCTCCATGGTCAGGCTGTTTCCATTCACTCCGCCATATCCGAGTTCTATCTCGTAGGCTCCTTCATCGGCATCACCAAAAAGGGCTTCAAAAAAATCATTTGTTCGATCTTTTGGAAAGAGTTGCTGTAGAGTTTCCGGCGTGAAGAGCGCATCAATTTTGCTTGTATCCATGGGTCTGTTTCTCTAGTAAAATTATCGTTTAACACTCCTTAGTCTGCCCTGTATTATAAGCGGCTTGAAACTCCTGTCAACCAACGTTGCAGCCGAAAAGTCTCTATGGTAAAGTGGCTGCCATGGAAAATACTATCTTTCACAATGAAAACGATTCTCTGCAAAGCACTTTAAATCTTGATGACCTGAATGCGTCACAGCGTGAAGCTGTGGTAAGAACCGAGGGCCCGCTGCTCGTTATTGCAGGGGCAGGAAGTGGCAAAACTAGGACTCTTGTCTACAGAGTTGCCTATCTTCTTGAACAGGGCGTTGATCCGGAAAAGATCCTCCTGCTAACATTTACCAGAAAAGCATCCCAGGAGATGCTATGGAGAGCGGGACAGCTTTTGAATGAAACCTGTCGGCGTGTGGTTGGCGGAACCTTTCATGGTATTGCCAATATGCTGCTTCGCCGCCACGGGCATCACCTTGGATTTGGTTCTTCCTTTACTATTATTGATCGGGCAGATGCTGAAGGGATTATCAATCTGCTGAAGGGGTCTCTTGGGCTTACCGGTCGTGATAAGCAGTTTCCCACCAAAAGAGTGCTGATTAATATACTCTCTGGTTCAGTCAATAAGTCCATCCCTATTGATGATCTTGTCTTCGAGAGTTATCCGCATCTTAGTGAACATGTGGATGATATAGTGAATCTGAATAAGCACTATAAGGATTTTAAGTTTAATAATGGGTTGATGGATTACGATGATTTGCTGGTGAACTGGAAACGATTGCTTGCTGAGGTACCCGATGCCAGACTGGAGATAGCAGCCAGATATTCACACATTATGGTGGATGAGTATCAGGATACCAATCTTATTCAGGCTGATATCGTCCGACTGCTTGCCCATGGTCATGAAAATGTGATGGTCGTTGGTGATGATTCACAGTCTATATATTCTTTTCGTGGGGCAGACTTTTATAATATCATGCGTTTCCCTAAGGTATTTAAGGATACGAAGGTGATTAAGCTTGAGGAAAATTATCGATCCACGCAGCCGATTTTGTCGCTTACCAATGACATTATTAATAATGCCACGGAAAAGTATGCTAAAACCCTTTTCTCAAAAATTGAAGGAAAGATGAAACCGTGGCTTTTTGCAGGACGAGATGAACGGGAAGAGGCAGCATTTGTTTCAAAGAAGATTGCAGAACTGCGCGGAAAGGGGGTGGAGTTACAAAACATTGCTGTCCTTTTTAGATCAGGTTTCCACTCCTATAAGCTTGAAATGGAGCTCAATTCAACAAGTGTTGATTTTGAAAAACGTGGAGGCATGAAGCTTACGGAATCTGCTCATATGAAGGATGTTATTGCCTTTCTACGCCTTCAGGTAAACCCCTTTGATACTCTTTCCTGGAATCGTATCCTTCTCCATCTTGATAAAGTTGGCCCCAAAACAGCCAGGAAGATTGCCGATGCTATTGCCACTTCCGGGAATCCGGGACAGGCCTTGTCGGAATATCCCTGCGGTAAAACATGGAAAAATGGTGTCGCAAACCTTGCGCAGTTGTTTAGGGATATGGGCCGGGAAACTGCACCGGGTAGTCTCTACGAGCTTGTCTGGGCATACTATCAGCCATTATTTGAAAAGATTTACAGGGATGACTATCCCAAACGTCAAAAAGATCTTGATCAGTTAAAATCTATTGTTGCAGGATATGCTGATCTCCAGAGTTTTGTTGATGATACGACACTTGATCCACCGGAACCTGCAAAGGGACTCTCAAAAGAAGATAAGAACCGAATGATACTTTCCACCATCCACTCTTCCAAAGGCTTAGAATGGGACGCTGTTTTTGTTATGGGACTAGCCGATGGCCGTTTCCCCCATGCTTCAGCAACAATGGGGGAGCAGTGGGAAGAGGAGCGACGACTTCTTTATGTCGCTGCAACCAGAGCCAGGAAATATCTCTATTTGACCTACCCTCGTGAACTTATGACTCCCGATCGGCAGTATCGCAGAGTAGGGATGTCGCCTTTTCTTTCAGAGTTACGGGCAGGGCTTTTTGATCGAATTGATCGTGATGGTATTGAGAGTAATGCACCTTCTTTTCTACGGGCAGAATCTTCGGCCTCGAGTGCTATGACTTTTACGAAGAAGGCAAAGAAGGTAAAGCTGTCGGTGCAGGATTTGAAAAAAGGTGTTCGGGTTCATCATCCTTTTTTTGGTGAAGGTATCGTAAATGGAAAACCACAGGGACGTTCAGTGGATGTGAATTTTAAACGGCACGGTGTGAAGACGCTGCATCTTGATTACGCGAAACTTTCAATACTTTAACAAAATATGAACTATCAACAAGCCTGGGACTATCTTGATAGTCTTCAGTTTCACAAAATAAAACTTGGTCTGGAGTCGATGCGCTCCTTTATGGCTAAAGTCGGTAATCCGGAGCAGAGCCTGAAAACTGTTCATGTGGCAGGAACCAATGGAAAGGGTTCTGTTAGTATGACGCTTTTGACCATATTGTCGGAAGCTGGTTATCGTGTTGGCTTATACACTTCACCGCATCTCAGTTCCGTCAGGGAGCGTTTTCGAATCAATAGCAGCTTTATCAGTGAAGACAAATTTACAGAACTGGCCACCAGGATACATGCGGTACTGGGGGCAGAAAAAATAACCTATTTTGAATTCACAACGGCACTTGCCTTACTCTGGTTTGCAGAAGAAAATCTTGATCTGGTAGTACTTGAAACAGGACTAGGCGGCAGACTCGATGCGACTAATATCGTTCTTCCACTTGTTTCGGTGATCACCAATGTAAGTATGGACCATGAGGCGTATCTCGGGGATACCATATCCGCCGTGGCTAGTGAAAAAGCGGGTATTGTAAAGAGTGGCGTTCCTGTTGTTTCTGCGGTCAAAAGAGAGGCCGGGCTTGAAGAGGTGACAGCTGCCTGTACACAGAGAGGTGCCAGACTCCATTTATACAGTGATGCTTTTAAGTCTATAGTAGCAGCTGATGGTCGTAACTGGCGATGGCAGGGGGGCGAACCATTTTCCGATGCTTCCTATAAGGATTTGCACTGTTCCATGAAAGGGGATTATCAAATCGAGAATGCATCCCTTGCACTGGCCGTTATAGCGCTGCTGAACAAGAAAGATTTTTCCTGCACCGAGCAAGATATAAGACGCGGTCTGGAAAAGGTCAAATGGCCGGGGCGTCTTGAATACTTTTGTCTGGATCGCGTCAGCAGGGAAGAGGTGGAATGCAGGGGAGACTCGGATACGGTTTCCTATCTTCTGGATGGTGCTCATAATCCAGCAGGCGTTGAAAGTCTGGTCCAGGCACTTCAATCCGAATGCAGGTATCAGAAACTGATCCTTGTTTGGGGGGCAATGGCAGATAAGGATTTGCAGAAGACATTACCATTAGTGGCCGCTTTTGCGGATACCATTATTTTAACAAAACCTGACGGTGAACGTTCTGCAGAACCGGAATTACTGCTTGAAAATGTTCCTGAGTCTTTGCAGGAGTTGTGTCAGCTGTGTAAAGGTGTGGATAAAGCTATTTCCGCTGCTGAAAATAAAGCAGGACCTGATGATCTGATACTTATTGCGGGGTCCCTCTATCTTGTCGGAGCATCGCGAAAAATTTTGCTTGGAGAACTGGTCTGATGAGCAGGGATTTCTTTGATTTCGATGCACCTGACGATGCCCAGATTCGAACCCAGAGAGCAAAGGCAAGGGATTTACGTAAAACCCGTTGGTGGCAGCAGAAGACCTCTTCAGGGAAATGCCATTTCTGCGGGAAAAAATCAGCCTTTAAGGATTTGACCATGGATCATCTTGTACCGCTTTCACGCGGAGGGCTGAGCGCTAAAGATAATCTTGTTCCCTGTTGTAAGTCTTGTAATAATAAGAAAAAAAGTATGCTTCCCTTGGAGTGGGAGGCGTATCTTGAGAAGATGTAGGCATTTTGTAAGAAGATTTGATGTAGGAAAAAAAGGGGCAGAGCCAAAGGAATGGCCCTACCCCTAGGAGATGGCTGGATGTTTATTTACTTACTCTGTTCCTAATAAATAAAATTTGATTACGCATCGGTAAATATACCCATTTTTCTATCCGGGAGAAATTTGTTTGTGAAAACCGTGTCACTATTTCAAAGAGTATAAAAAAATGCAGTCTAGTTATGAATTATCATTTACTAAGCGATTCTCTTGCGAGGTAGCAATGGTAGTAATACGTGTTAATGCCAAAGTGATTCAACTAAATATCGGGGGAGAGCCTTAATCATTGAGACCTTCAACCGATAAAAAAAGCAGTTGTTGTTGTTAATAGCTATTGTCAAAAAATATGTAATTACTTACTGCGCGCACAATTCCATTCAGGAGTTGAAGTCTTGATAGAAAAAAGATACAATGTATTATGTCTGGGTTACTTGAAAATTGAATATGTAACTCGACATCAAATAGCTACCCTCAGCGGGGATCGCTTGCTATGAGATAATCAATACCATCATAGCCAGGCTGCCAATATAGTGCAGTTTGGCTTTTTTTTATTATAGCCGAACTGCCAAGTAAGAGCAGCTCGGCTTTTTTTTTATTTTTATGGGATGTATTTTAAGAAGCACAAAACAATAAAGGTATCTTGGCGCAAGACTGGCTCCTGGAGTGGGCCAACTAGAATTTTCTGCCAATATGCTTTAAAATGATAACTGTCGGAGGCATGAGATGTTTGAATTAAAGATTAAGACCCATTTTGCAGCAGCACACCGGTTAACTATGGTCGGCAAAAAGTGTGAAAATCTTCATGGCCATAACTGGAGGATAGAAGCACGTATTACAGGGGAAAAACTGGATAAAGGCGGTGTCTTAGTTGATTTTGGGATAATCAAAAGATATGTCGCTGATATTATGGATCAACTTGATCATAAATATCTAAATGAAATAAGTATTTTTGAAAACCAGACTCCATCCTCCGAGAACATCGCTATGTATATCGCAACAGAGCTCCAGAATAAAATCAAAGATACGTCAATAAAAGTATCTCGGGTCTCAGCCTGGGAATCGGATAACTCCTGTGCTACTTATATTGTTTAATCCTGAAAAAAATGGCAAAAAGGAAATGTAAAATTCACTGAAACCCACAGCATAACTGTCAGATTATATGAAAAGAATTCCAGAACAAGAGCTCCATTCATTGACCAATGCCCTAGCTTCTATGCAAAATTTTGTTTTTCTGGAGAGCAGCAAGGTTTCTGAAAATGATCATCACTCAATGCTCTTTACTGATCCTCTCGACTGGCTGGTCTGCACGGCCGAAGATTCAACGGAACAATTTTTCCAGGAATGTGAGAGATGGCGTAAAAAGGGTAAGTATCTTGCTGGCTGGATTGCATATGAATTTGGATATCTGCTGGAGCCAACACTTCGTCACTTTAGTGGAGCACATCTTCGTTTGTCTGCAGCGGGCGAACCTCTAGCTGTATTGGGTGTTTTTGACAAACCGGTGATTTTTGATCATTCAGGCAATCGTTTTTTAGATAACAAATCTTGGCCAACAGCATCTATACAAGGTCAAGATGGTCACCAAATAAGCAATATGCAGACCAATATTGGTCATGAGGAATACTTGTCGGCTATTAGCCGAGTAAAAGAGTACATCATGGCCGGTGATACCTATCAGGTCAACTACACCATGAAATTGAAATTTGATTTCGATGGATCTGTTGCGGATTTATATCACACCCTTCGACGTAATCAATCCGTTTCCTATGGTGCCTGGATACGATATGACAAGCAGGATATTATAAGCCTTTCCCCAGAACTCTTTTATCGGGCAGGCAAAGAAAACATCACAGTTCGCCCAATGAAAGGCACCTTGGGGCGGGGGCGGACTACGGCTGAAGATATAAGCAATCGCACGCTGCTACAAAACGACCCGAAAAACCGCTGTGAAAATATAATGATTGTCGACCTGCTTCGCAACGATCTCGGACGTTTGCTCTATGAGAACGATGGTGGCAAGGTCCTGCCTAAATCACTTTTTGATGTCGAAACCTATGATACACTTTTTCAAATGACTTCAACAATCGAAGGTAAATTGACGTCGAACAGGCAACTCGGATTTCAGGAAGTCATTAAAGCAATTTTCCCCTGTGGCTCTATCACCGGTGCGCCCAAAATTCGAACCATGGAAATTATCCATGAGCTGGAAAAAGAAGAGCGCGGAGTTTATTGCGGCGCCATAGGCTATAGCGGTCCCGATGAAACAGTGTTTAATGTACCGATTCGCACTGTGGTTTTAAAAAACGGTCGAGGGGAAATGGGAGTTGGTGGCGCAATTATCCATGATTCAGATCCGGAAGGAGAATGGCAGGAAGGTTTACTTAAGGGGAGGTTTTTGACTCATCCCAGATCTGACTTTCAACTCATTGAGACCATGCTCTGGCAACCGGAGTCGGAGTATCTACTCTTAGAAGAACATTTTCAAAGAGTAAAGGATTCCGCTTCCTATTTCGATTTTTCCTTTGATGAAGATACGTTCCGTCACACACTTGCAGAAGCGTCCACCATCTTTACAACGCCTCAACGGGTAAGGCTTCTGCTTTATCGTGACGGTGCTTTAGAGTTCACCACAACTGAGTTACCAAATTTCAGAGTTTCTGATCTTCCTACCCCCGTGGTAATGACTCCTCTTCCGGTGGTCTCTTTTTCGCGGCAGCAAACAAACCCTGATTCACCTTATCTCTTTCATAAAACGACCATGCGAGAAATCTACGATGAGGGGAGAAAACAAGCAACAGAACTACAATTATTTGAGATACTCTTTACTAATATCAATAATGAAGTTACCGAGGGCAGCATCACTAATATTTTTATTGAAAATGATGGGATAATTTTCACTCCACCACTCGGGTGTGGTTTATTAAACGGGACCCTCCGCCGCTTTTTGCTGGATAATGACTTTGTCCAAGAAAAGGTTTTGAGCAGACAAGATGTAGATACTGCGGATGCCGTATATGTTGGAAACTCAATACGTGGATTGGTTCAGGTGACAGTGCAGCATGAAGATTGCTGATCGTCAAGGGATACCAAAATAAACTTTAATTCAAAATAAAATTATGACACTGCATAGCTTACTCATTAAGAAGCACCCAATCATTATGGGCATACTTAATCTCACTCCAGATAGTTTTTCCGATGGAGGGAGCTATACCCTGAAAGGTCGCGCCGTGCAGTTCGCTTTGCAAATGGTGAGAGACGGCGCAGATATTATTGATGTGGGCGGTGAGTCTACCAGACCAGATTCAAAAAGAGTTCCGCCAGAAGAACAACTCCGGCGTGTTGTCGATCCCATCACTGCTCTTAGACGAACATTACCGGCACATATTCCAATCAGTATTGATACGACCAGCTCAATAGTCGCAAAAGCGGCAGTTGCAGCCGGTGCTTCTATCATCAATGACGTTCGTAGTGGTCGTGATGATGAGAAAATATTTGAACTTGCAGCAGAACAGAATTTACCCCTTATCCTGATGCATATGCAGGGGACACCACAAACAATGCAGAATAACCCTGTCTATATCGACATCATCAAAGAGGTTAGTGGCTTTTTACAAGAACGTTGTGAAAAGGCGCAAAGCTATGGGGTACCTAAGGAAAACCTCATTATCGATCCAGGCATAGGTTTTGGTAAAACACGAGCACATAATCTCACTCTTATGGCTCGATTGGAGGATTTTACTGCCATGGGCTATCCTGTCTTACTGGGTACCAGTCGGAAAAGGTTTATGGGCGAAATCTGCGCTGCAACTGATCCTAAAGACTTGCTGGGAGCAACATGCGCATCAACTGCTCTAGGGGTACAAGCAGGTGTCAGCATATTTCGTGTCCACGATGTAAAAGAAAATCGTCAAGCAGCTGATGTAACAGAGGCCATTCATTCGTATAAGCACACCTAACTTGGATTTTTCTAAAAATGGAACATATCCTATTTGTAACCGGCTCACTTGCCACTAAAAGTCTTGAACGGGTTCTGGGTTCAATTAAGGTTGACGAATTCAGTTATGAGATCCAGTCTCTTCCCTATTCCGTTGCTGCCCTTATAACCACGGATATGATCCTACGACGTCTTGATGCCAGTGGAAATGCTGACCGTATCATTATTCCAGGATTAAGCCTTGGAAATATTGAAGCGGCTGGGAAACAACTTGGTATCCCATTGGAAAGAGGGCCAAAAGATCTTAAAGATCTCCCTGTGTTTTTTGGGCAGGGAGCTCATGTACCAGATCTGAAAAGATATAATGCCAAGATTTTTGCGGAAATCGTAGATGCACCAGATCTGAGTATCCAAAAGATACTCAAAAAAGCAGAATCTTATAGAATTGATGGCGCTGATATCATTGATTTGGGTTGTCTACCCGGAAAAGACTTCCCTCATCTTGGTGATGCTGTAAAAGCATTGGTTGCTGAAGAGTATATCGTAAGTGTCGATTCACTCAATCCCAAACAATTGATATGCGGCGCAGAGGCTGGTGCACAGTATCTTTTAAGTCTTACTGGAAAAACATTATGGGTTGCAGATGAAGTGGATGCTATTCCGGTTCTCATTCCTGAACAGCCCAATGATATCGATTCATTGTATCGAGTCATTGATATTTTGAAACAGAAAGGTAAACCCTTTATCGCAGATTGTATTGTTGACCCCATTCATTTTGGTTTTGTGAGCTCCATCGTCAGGTATCACCAGATGAGGGCAGATTATCCAGATATAGAAATCATGATGGGTATCGGTAACCTGTCTGAGTTGACCGAGGCAGACACCGGCGGGATAAATACCATCATGATGGGCATGATGTCTGAATTAGGTATTAACAATCTTTTGACCACCCAAGTGAGTCCCCATGCAAGACGCTCGGTGGCAGAACTGAACCTGTCTCGTCGAATTATGTACCGGGCAAAGGAGGATTATTCTTTGCCAAAAGGGTACCACACAGGCTTAATGAGTCTCCACAACCGAGACCCTTTTCCATACAGTTATGAAGAGGTTAAGGAAATTTCTACCCAAATTAAAGATCCCAATTTTCGCATTCAGGTGACTCACGAAGGAATACATATTTATAATCGTGATGGTTTGCACACCGCAACTGACCCTTATGGTCTATTTGATAATCTACCTACTCTTCAAAATAACGCACCCCATGCATACTATATCGGCATAGAGCTAGCGCGTGCCCAAATTGCCTGGCAATTAGGTACTCGTTATGTTCAAGATCAAGAACTGGATTGGGGGTGTGCTTATACGCCTGTATCTTCCGAAATGACCGACCAGCAGATAACCTACAAAGAAGAGTGTTCGACCTCAAAAGCCAGAAAGAAGTTGCGTAAACAAAATCAGGCAAAAAAACGAGACAGCAATGACACAGACAAGCAATAAGGGCTGTGGCTTAATTGACTACCATCTTCACACATGCTGTTCCAAAGATGGTTCCGGGGAGATCAGAGACCATTGCAGGCAGGCGGTGGATAGAAATTTCAATGAGATCTGTTTCACTAATCACCAGGAGTGGATATCAGCCGAAACCGGTTATTTTGATTACGCTATGCGCAATGAAGGTTGGCAGCAGCTGTTTTCTGATATCGAAGCTGCTAGAAAAGAATTCCCCATGCTTTCTATTAAATTTGGTTGTGAAATCGGTTACTACCCGCAGTACGTCAAAAAAATCATCCTTTTTACTCAGCAGCATCCTTTTGATTATATTATTGGCAGCGTTCACTCCTTGGATGGAACGACGCTTGTAAGTGCAAATTCTTCTGGCGACAAACCCGAAGATAAAAAAACTTTGAGCAAAAGGATGAGGAAGTACCTCCTAGCAATAAAAGAGATGGTTGATTATGCCTACTTTGACTGTATTGGGCATCTGGATTACGCAAAAAAAAATGGAGCATCAGTTGCCATCGCAGAGTATCAGGATCTTATTTGGGAAATTGCTCATTTGATGAAGAAAAAAGACATCGGTTTTGAATTGAACACCAGTGGCTGGAACCATTCTCCCCATGAATGCTATCCGTCCCTGGGTATTTTGAAAATTTTGAAAGATGCAGGTATTACTAAAGTGACAGTCGGCTCTGACTCACATTCGCCTAAGAATCTTGGTCAGGATATCAGCAAAGGGTTGGAAATGCTCAAGCGAGTGGGATTTGATGCAGTGTGCACCTTCTCAAAGCGAATTCCGAGCTACCATCCACTCCCCACTGATTAAAAACTCATTTGAGGATAGAGGTCAACAAAGTATGCACCATCTTTTCGTATTTGGATTCAGGGGCCACCTTTTTTACGACCCGATAATTTTCCCTCAACATTCTCTCCATTTCTTCTTGGGGGAAAAGGTTCTTTCTGGTGGATAGTATCAAGCTTTCAAGTGCGAGGCTTTTCGCACGGTTTGTTAACAGACATTTTTCGCGATAATCGATATGGATGACTTCAGCTTCAATTATATAACTTTTTTCTTTTTCCTGACTTTCTGTGAGCTTTACTTCAATGCTTGCAGGCGAATCAACAATGACAGGAGCTGTAATCATTTTAGCTCTGCTAAAGTGTATCTTTTCTTTACAATACAAAGCGTTGTAAAAAACAACAGGATCCTCAACTACATTAACAGCAAATTCGCCCGTCTTCAGAATAGACTTGAGGGTGGCCGACCCCTTGTACATCTCGATAGTAATTGTTTTGTAATCGGTTGTTCTTACTCCAAAAGGAGCACTGTTGGGAGTTTCTTTGCTATAACTGGAGACAACAATCTCATACAGCCATTGTTTTTTCATTCCAAATGTTTGTAGTGATTCGAATGAAGACATTTAACTCCCTCCAACATAAATATGGTTCATCCGACTGAAGCGTACTTTTGAAATAAGTTTTGCAAAAAAAGTGGACATGCGATTTCCTTAATTAGAAGAACCACCAACTAATTCAGGAGGGAAAGCATGTCCACTAGTCTACTGTATCA
>Ga0222693_100147_pt1 | contig 25666 bp, 23 predicted proteins | sample AntAcemetage1331_FD_179840 | JGI IMG/M metagenome (GOLD analysis project Ga0222693, IMG submission 179840) | Saline water microbial communities from Ace Lake, Antarctica - #1331 | ecosystem: Environmental > Aquatic > Non-marine Saline and Alkaline > Saline | place: Antarctica: Ace Lake... | reverse complement strand
CCGGATACCATCCAGATTTCGGTGAAGTTTATGCTCTTCCCGCCGGAGCGAGGCGACTTCTTTCTTTGATCGCCCTTCCAGTTGGCTCTCCTTCCGGATAGCTTCCAACTCTTCCAGCCGGTTAATACTCAACCGGATGGTCTGAAAGTTGGTTAGCGCCCCCCCCAGCCACCGATCGACAACATAGTGCATCTGTGACCGTTCGGCGGTCTCTCTCAATATCTCCCGGGACTGTTTTTTTGTCCCGACCAATAGGACATCTTTGCCATCCGCTACAACATCACGGATAAAGTCCATAGCGGCATTTAAGAGTCCGATAGTTTTACGGATATCAATAATGTGAATTTTGTTTCGGGATTCGAAGATATAGTCTTCCATTTTCGGGTTCCAGCGTCTGGTCTGATGACCAAAGTGGACTCCGGCATCAAGCAATTCTTTAATCGTTACTGAACTCACTGTTCCTCCTTATTTTTTACTTCGTAAAAAATATTGTGTTATTATTTTTGATGTTATTATGTAGATAATAAAATTATTTAAAATGCGATGATCTTACTATTTCAAACTATTGAAATTCAGAATCAGTTACTATAGCAGAATTCGTTTCGTGGGCAAGTGGTTTTTATCCCTCTCCGAATAACGTATCTATCAGAAAAAAACAAATTATAACCACGAAGTACACGAAGAACACGAAGATTTTTAAAAAATGAGAGTAATTTTGTTGGCCCCTTTACTATTCTTCGTGTACTTTGTGGTGAATTAATTCGTTATTTCAGATGAAATCTTTAAGATATCTTGTCGAGTAATGTATAGTGCATTATCTCCCGTTTACCACTTCCGCCTCATGATCGGCCTGTCGCAGGCGCCGTCTCAGTTCTTCTCGATAATGGGATCGTTCCCGATCTTTCAGATGTTTACCGACCGGGAGTGGTTCCCCAAAGGCCAGTTTCATCCGTGAGCCGGGGAGTGGAAGTCGGAAATGGTCCCAGCTGCCCCGAAAGATAAACCTGAGAGAACTGGAATAAGATACAGGCATTATAGGCACCCCGGTTACGGATGCGAGCATGATTATTCCGTCCTGGACCTGGTAACGGGGGCCCCTTGGACCGTCAGGGGTTACGGCGACATTCCACCCATCCCGGACTGTTCTCATGAGATTGAGCATGGCCCGTTTCCCCCCCCGGGAGCTTGATCCCCGGATGGCCTTAAATTTGAATCTTTGAATAAATCGTCCTACCAATTCACCATCCTGACTCTGGCTTACAATCACCGCGATCTGATTCATATGGAAATGATCTTCATAAATAAACGGCATCATAGTGAAGCGATTATGCCAGAAGGCAAAGATAAGATTCTCTCCATTCCGGAACTTCTCCCAGACCGTTTCCGCCCCGCTGATCTCCCAGTGAGAGGTTTTCCCTACCAGCCGGGAATACCCGGCGGCAAAGGCAGAGACCATAGAAATTGCCAGATCTGATTTCATTATAAATTAGCGACCTCCGGTCGCTACTTTATAGTTTTGAAAAATGACTATTATGATTAAATTAGTGCAACATTAAGAATAGTCCAATTATCTCTAGTAGTTAGACCTTACTCGAAAAGCCTTTTTAACCACGAAGAGCACGAAGTTCACGAAGAAATTTGAAAATACTAGTAAATATTTTATAGTTTTCTTTGCCTTTCTTCGTGTTCTTCGTGACCTTCGTGGTGAATATTTAATTTTTTTAGCACAAAAAGTTGAAAATACCTTTTCGAGTACGGTCTAGTTAGAGTTTCCTTGAAAATTATGTTGAAAATGAAAAACGTTATCCTAATAAAAATATATTGGTCTTGGTTCAAAACATAAAGCAGAGAACGAAGTGAACTGCTTTATATGTGGAACTGCATCTCGTATAATTTCTTATATGTTCCATCCATCTCGATAAGTTCCTCATGTGTTCCTATCTGAACAATCCTATGATCGTCCAGAACAATGATCTTGGTAGCGTCTTTGATGGTGGAGAGGCGGTGGGCAATCACGAAGACTGTTCGGTTAACCATAAGCCGGGCGATTGCTTCCTGGACCAACCGCTCCGATTCGGCATCCAGGGCCGAAGTTGCCTCGTCAAGGACAAGAATCGGCGGATCTTTCATTATGGCGCGGGCGATGGACAATCGTTGGCGTTCTCCCCCCGAGAGCATATATCCGCGTTCTCCGACGGTGGTATCATAGCCATGCGGCAGTTGGGAGATGAAGTCATGAGCATTGGCCATTAGGGCCGCTTCCTCGACTTTCTGCCTGGCGGCGCCTTGAGTGCCGTAGGCGATATTCCGGGCCACGCTATCATTAAATAGGATAATCTCCTGGGTGACAATTCCGATCTGCGCCCGAAGCGAATTCAATGTTACATCTTTGAGATCATATCCGTCTATCAGAATGCGTCCGCCGGTTGGATCGTAAAATCGGGGGAGGAGATTGACCAGGGTACTCTTTCCGGAGCCGCTGGATCCGACAATAGCCAGAACTTCTCCCCGCCGTATCTCCAGATTAATATCTTTCAGGACCAGGTCGTTGCCATATGAAAAATCGACCGATTCTAACCTAATCAATTCTTTAAAAAACGGAAGAAGGCCGGCATCGGGTTTCTCCTGGATACTGCTCTTCATATTCAATACAGATTCCATCCTCTCCGCTGCGGCGGCGGAACGGTGGATCAGATTATTTGCTTTGCCGATCTGTTTAATTGGGCGGGGGATAGAGCCCAGGCAGACTATATACAGAATAAACGATCCGGGCGCGATCTCACCATTGAGAAGAGCTTTCCCCATGAAGATGAAGACTACAGCGGTTGCCAGAATTACCACAAATTCGGTTATGGGAGAGAGGATGGCATCTCTACGGGCCATTCGCATCATAATCCGATAGAACCTTCGGTTGTGGCGATCGAACCGCCGCGCCTCATATGTCTCCATGGAGAAAGCTTTTACAACCCTGATTCCGGAGATTGTTTCCTGGAGGAGGGAACTGATAGTTCCGATCTTTTCCTGGGAGTGAGCGGAGAGTTTCTTGATGACATTCCCGATTATAACAACCGGTGGCATGATAAAGAGGAATATTCCGAAGACGATGAGCGCCAATTTCCACTCAATTAGAACCGGCAATCCAATATAGAGGATAAGATCGAATGAGTTCTTAAATAGCCGGGAGAATCCATCAGATACCCCCCGATGAAGGAGTTCGGCATCGAAGGTGATTCGGGCCATAAGTTCACCCGTCTTCTGCTCGCTGAAATAGTCGAGGGAGAGGCTCTGAAGATGAGCATAAAGCCGGGTGCGGGCATTACGGACTATACTATTCCCTATGAACTGGAGGGTGATATCGCAGAAGAATTGAAAGATGCCGCGTAAGATGACAGATACGACAACAAAGAACATGAGATAGATCATTAATTTCTGATTGGGCATATTATTGACCCAGTCAGCAAAATTATCTACTAAGGCCTGTATCCATACCGGCAACGATATTGATATCTGGGGTACAAAAGGATCTCCTTCAATCACCTTGGACCAGAATGGCATGATGGCGGCAAAACTACCCCCCATGGTAATGGTGATAAGAGAGGAGAGGATGATGGCGAGCAGAAGGAATGCCCAATAGGAGCGGACAAGGTTAAAGAGTATGCGGTAAGTCTTCATATTATTTTTTTCTTCGAAAAAAATATTGTTAAAAATATCTCGTGAAATTATGTGTGTGTGACAATAATAAATGTTGATTATAGACTATTCGTGATAACGGCCGCGGCGCGGGTGGCGGCGCCGGGGCGGCCCAGTTTGTCTCTGACTATCTTCAGTTCCCCGATCATCCGTTCTCTGATCTTCGGTTGAGTTAATATTTCTAATCCAGCCTGGGCCACTGCCTCGGGCCGGGCCTGGTACTGGATGAACTCTGGGATGATTTTTTGTCCTCTGACGATATTTACCAGACCGATGAAAGGGATCTTAATTAATATTTTACCCATAAGCCAGCTAAAAAAACTGATCTTATAGACGATGATCATCGGGGTTAAATATACTGAAGCTTCGAGCGTGACTGTACCTGAAGCTAAGATGAGAAGATCAGAAGCAACGATGATCTCCTTCCCGCTTCCTTCTCGTGTTCTTATTTTAACCGAAGTTTGCTTTAGCTGATCTTCAATTAAAGGACGCAGTTCAATCGAGGCGATCGGCAGAATAAATTTAGCTTCCGGAATCTTCTCCTGGAGTATTTTGGCGGTCTCGATCAGGATAGGCATGATTTTTTCAATTTCGCCTCTTCGAGAACCGGGGAGCAGTCCGATCACCGGAGAGGAGGTGATACCCAGATGCTTTTGACATTCTTCTTTACTGAGATCAAGATTGAGAGTTCCTATTAATGGATGTCCGATAAACTCGGCCTCTATGCCGTGAGAGTTATAAAATTCCTTCTCAAAGGGGAAGATAACCAGCATCTTATCTACATACCGCCGGATCTTCTTTATCCTCCATTGGCCCCAGGCCCAGAGTTGGGGGCTGATATAATAATAGACCCTGATCCCCAATTGATGCGCTTTCCGGGCAAAACGAATATTAAAACCGGGGTAATCTATTAAGATTACCGCGTCAGGTCTCCGCTCCTCCATAACAGCAACCATCTTCTTGAAGATCTTCCAGTATTTGCCAAGCTCCTTATAGACTTCCCAGAAACCAACTACTCCGGTATCCCCGATTCTATGAACAACTTCAAACCCGGCCTCTTCCATCTTCGGCCCACCCATCCCGAAGAGTTGTATCCCGGGAGAAATATTCTTGAGTTCACGGCATAGATGACCTCCATGAATATCACCGGAAGGTTCCCCGGCCAGGATCATTATGTTGGCATTGTCAGCAGTCATCTATTTTTCGGATAGAATATTAGCCCATTCAGCGTAATATTTAAACCACGAAGGACACGAAGTTCACGAAGAATATTTGAAAAAAACAGGATTAAGCACATTTTTCAAAATCTTCGTGAGCTTCGTGTCCTTCGTGGTTTAAATTAGCTTTTTGTTAATGGAATACGTTTTTCGAATAGGGTTTAGCTGTTTATTTCTCCCACTCCTCTCCCGGGTTTTCCTGGAATTTTGCCAATCTTTTTTCTGACTTTGCTACCTCCTCCGTAACCGCGACCGCCACTTCCAGCGCCGCCAGGCTCCCCTCGGCCGGCACCTGCGGTTTCCCCCCCAGCCGGACAGCTTCCACAAAAGATTCCAGTTCCAGTTTTAATGGTTCTCCCCTTGGAATCGGCAGTTCGTCAATAATAATTCTCCCCGCTTCTTTCCGATAGATTTGGGCTGTCTGCGCCATATAATCAAGTGAGATATATGCATCATCCTGAAATATCCGGATCTTCCGCATCTTGGCCGGGCTGACCCGGCTAGTGGTAATATTGGCAATACAGCCACTTTTAAATTTGATTCGGGCGTTAGCGATATCTTCATGTTTTGAGAGAATTGTCGCCCCCACCGCTTCCAGGCTGGCCACAGGGGATGATACCAGGTAGAGGATGATATCCAGATCGTGAATCATCAGGTCCAGAACCACCCCTACTTCTGTCCCGCGAGGCTGAAAGGGAGCGTTTCGATGGCATTCGATGAATCGTGGTTCCTTCACGATCTTCTCAATCTCAAGAATTCCCGGGTTGAATCTCTCCACATGACCGACCTGGAGAAGGAGATTGCTTTTTTCAGCAAGCTTAAGCAGTTCACGAGCATGAGAGACATCATCCGTGATCGGTTTTTCAATCAGGAGGTGGTATCCTCGATTCATCAACCCGTCGGCGACTTCATAATGACGGTCAGTAGGAACCACAATACTGATTGCTTCGACTGAGGAAGGGATTTCTTCCAATGTCAGGAAGGCTTGACAGTCATATTGGGTTGCTATCTCCTCCGTCCGTTCACGATCGGTATCAAGAACTCCCACCAACTCCACACCGGGCAGTTCCGAATAGATCCTGGCATGTCGGGACCCCAGAGAACCGACACCTACTACAACCACTTTAATCAGGTCCATAATAATTGTTACTCCTAAAGAGCATAGTTAAAGCGATATGTATTAATTAAAGTTTCCCCACGCAAAGTAACTAATAACCTAATTCAATCTTCCCATTCTTATGCTCAGGTGGCTTCAGGTCCATCGAAGACACTGAACATCAATTCGGCTTCACAGACTACTTTGCCATCGACCATTGCCGTGCCCTTGACCTTTAATAACCGCTTTTTCATCTTCAGCACTTCTCCAATTAAATGGAGTTGATCGCCGGGGATAACCGGCTTTCTGAATCTTGCCTTATCAACCGCCATGAAATAGGCCAGATTTCCCCGGTCTTCCGGGTTCTTCAGAAGCAGTATCCCTGAGAGTTGGGCTAGGGCTTCCAGCTGGAGCACGCCGGGCATAATCGGCACGCCGGGAAAATGGCCCTGAAAGAATGGCTCGTTGATCGTCACGTTCTTAATTCCCTCGATCCTTTTCCCATCTTCGATCATGGTAACCCGATCAACCAGAAGGAAGGGATACCGGTGAGGCAGATATTCCAGGATCTTGTTTATATCAAGAATATCCGCTCCTATTTTTGGGACATAAGAATTAGCCTCTTCATTCATTAATAACCTCCCGCATTTTTTTTACCAACTTTATATTGATATCATGACCTGGCTTAATCGCTACAATCATAGCTTTAATAGGATGACCCAGGAGAGACAGATCACCCAGGAGATCCAGAATCTTATGCCGGATACATTCGTCCGGGAACCGCAGGCCATCCCGGCTGAAGATATTATCTTCCCCGATAACCACGGTATTTTCCAGACTGGTTCCTTTGATCAGTCCCCGCTCAAATAAGGGGAGCGCGTCCCGGTAAAACCCGAAGGTCCGGGCCGGAGCTATTTCTTTCTCAAAGATATCAGGATTAATCGGCCGCGATAGATATTGGGACCGGAGCATCGGATGATTGAACGCGATCGTGCAGCTGATCCGGAGTTTATCTGCCGGGAATGCCGCCAGGAATAACTCAGATTCAATAAGATAGACCGGCCGGGAGAGTGATATCACCTCCTGGGGCTTTTTTAGTTCCCGGGTTCCTGCCCTTCGGATCATCTTGATAAACGGGAGGGCAGATCCATCCATCATCGGTACTTCCGGTCCATCAATCTCTACTTCAGCGTTGTCTATCCCCAGTCCCGATAGCGCGGCCATCAGGTGCTCGATAGTCCTAACCTCTCCTCCCTCTATTCCCAGTGTTGTTCCATGGTCAGTCCCGATCACCGCGTCCGCGGTTGCTCTTACTATGGGCCTTCCTGGCAGGTCTACCCGCCGGAATACAATTCCATTATCCGCTGGTGCCGGCTTGAGTGTCAGGGTAGTCTTGACCCCGGAATGGACGCCGATTCCATGTAAAGAGCCTTCTCGAGCGATGGTTTTCTGATATTCCATTTAAAGCATCAGTAATCAGTAATCAGTAATCAGTAATCAGTTCCCTCGTTTGCCCGGAGAAGGCTCCCTGATTACTGCTTACTATTTACTGATTACCATCCCTTCGTGTCCTTTATTAAGAATCGTGATGATCTGCTCGGAGCAATCAAGAGCCGGGTCTTTATAGAGGAGAACTTCACCTCGGAAGATGAAAGTGTACCCTTCCCTGGCCGCCAGTTCGTCAGAGACGGCAATGATATCTTTAAGGAGATTCTCCTGCTTGAGCATAGATTGCTTCCCTAGCTCCTGTTCCGCCTCCTGGATCATCATATTGACGGCCATCTTGTTCTTTAATATCTTCTCTTCTTGTTCCGCCCGTGCCTTGGTGCTTAAAAGAAGTAATCCAGCGTCCATCTTCTCAATCTCTTCTACCAATTTGGTGACCTCTGCTTCCTTGGCCGCTTTCTCGTCCTCAAACTGCTTCAACATCTCCTCGGTCTTATAATATGTCTTCATAACTTTCTTGAGATCCACCCAGCCATACTTTGCCGGTCCAGGCGTTGACTCCTCCGCCGATGTATTTGAGACAAAAGCAGATATCAGAGAAAAAGCGATCAGGGTGAATATGTATTTTTTCATGTTATCTCTCCTTTAGGACTTAGCGCCTTCGGCGCAACGTTAAAAAATAAGGACGTTGAAAAATAAAAACGTTGAAGATAAAAAACGATTAAAAAAACCTTACACCATCGGCTTATTGAAATTCCGAAACAGGAACTTAGCCCTCGCTTCGCTCGGGCAACTTAATAGAACTACGAATTTCGCGAATTCCACGAATTTACTTTAAAAGAATCATAAAATATTGGTTAAATACTTGCATATCCTTATTTTTTCGGCCCCCCCGAAGTATTTGTCGGGGCAGAAAAAATAAGATCAATAAGTTAACACCGCAGGCGGTAACTTAAAAAGCATAGCCGATATTAAAATGAAACCGGCCGCCGGTATCGTTCCAGCCATCGGTATGAAGCGGCCATCCGTAATCAAGCTTTATCGGCCCGATCGGGAGGTAGAGCCTAAGGCCGAATCCCGCTCCGGCTTGAAGATTTTTGAACCATTGCGCGCCGAAGGCCGGATCATCCAGCTCCCAGTCTTTGGCGGCCCAGACATTCCCAATATCGCAGAAGAAAGCTCCTCGGATCATATCGTAGATCGGATAGGTGAACTCCACGCTCCCCATCATCATTGAATCGCCGCCGACCGGATCTCCGTTGGGGAGCCCGGTCCGGGGATCTATTCCCTGGGGGCCGACCTCCCGGTAACGAAAACCGCGGATAGTATTGGCTCCACCCAGGTAGAAGCGCTCATAGACCGGAACTATATCAGTATCATCATAAGGTTGGGCTGTCCCGGCACGGTATCTGATACCGAAAATATACCCATCGAATATGGAATAGTAGGCGCTGGTATAGAATGTGGTCTTGATGAAGTCCTTGTCCCCGCCCAGAACGTCACCCGCGACCTGGCAGGCCAGAGTATTCTTCATTCCTCTGGTCGGGACCAGATAGCTATCCCGGGTGTCTCGGGTCAGGGAGGGGGTAAGACTGCTTATCCAGTTCGTTCCTTCCTCACTCTGAATTGACCAGTCCGCGTAGTCGTCAACATCATAAATATCCACGTTTTCCAGAGTGTAGTTTAATCCCATCTGGGTAAAGGCGGTTAGCCGTTTTCTGAGGCGGATATTACCTCCCAGACGTTTCTCTTCGTAGTCATCCCAGGTCCTGGTCCGCCGGTATAGGTCTACTCCGAAGGATAGCGGGATACCGAACATCCAGGGCTCGACAAAGCTGATCTCATAGTTGGACTTTGAACTTCCAAACTCAGCTCGGACCTTCATCTTCTGTCCGTCTCCCACGAAATAAGGCGGATTGAAGATATCAAAATTTCCCTGGCCTATCTCAATAAAGCCAATAAAATCATCCATTGAGCTATAGCCGACACCGAACATGAACTCTCCGGTCTTCTTTTCTTCCAGCCGGACTACCAGATCCTTTTTCCCCTCCTCCGCGGTGGGGATGGGATAGATTTCGACTCGTTGAAAGAAACCGAGGTTCTGCAGTCTCTCCCTGCTGCGCTCAACTTTTACCCCATTGAAAAGACCACCCGGTTTAACCGATAGTTCCCGGCGGATCACGATATCGCGGGTTATCGTGTTGCCGGTGATATCAATCCGATTGATATAGGAGATCTGTTTCTCCCGGATGGAATAAGTTATATCCATTTGTTCGGTCTTCTGATTGAAGATTGTGTGAGAGCGGATATCGGCGTCAATGTAGCCACGGGAGAAATAGAAATCCCGGATAGCTTTAGTATCCTTCCTTAAAGCCTCCGGGGAGAAGACATCGCCCATCCTCAAGGGGAGCAGAGCTTCCAGATCTTCCGCCGGGAAGTTCTCATTTCCCACTAATCGAACCGCTCCGGCATGATACTGTTTTCCTTCACTGATGGTTATCGTGATGTCGAGGCCGGCGCCTTCACCGATAATGGTTTTTTCTACATCGAGGATCTTCATATCGAGATAACCCTGGGACCGGCAATATATAATGATTCGCTCCAGGTCGAGGCTGAACTCTTCCTCTTTAAACAACCCCCTATGAAGGATTGAGAAGAGAGATTGGGAGTGGGTCTCCATTGCCCCCAGGATATCATCCGGGTCGAGTTCCATCGCGCCGAGGATGGTAATATCCTTGATCCTGATTTCATGGCCTTCATCAATATTGATGTAAATTACCGCCTCCCCTGAATCGGGGTCGAGTTTGATCTCATAATTGATTTCGGTCCGATAATATCCGTCGTCCTCATATAGCTTATAAATAACGGCAATATCTTCGTTGAGTTTGGTCTGCGAGAGTATATCACCGGCTGTTGTTTTCATCTTTTCCTGCAGATCAGCATCATCATACTCCCGGTTCCCCTCAAATATAACCTTCTTGACGATGGGTTTCTCTTCTACAGTGAATATAACGGTTATCTCTCCGTCAGTCAGTTCTTCCGACTTGACCTCGATAGAAGAGAGCGGTCCCCATTCATGGAGCCGTTTGAGATCTGCGTTAACATCTTCCAATCGGTAGGGTTCACCGAGGCGGGTCTTGATCCGTAATAAGATAGCGTCCGTGCTGATTCTCCGGTTTCCGGTAATCTCAATGGCGGCAACGGATTTATCCCGCTCGGCTGCTGCTGTGACAGGGAGAATAAGGATTAATCCAAAAACGATTATCCAGGCGGTCAGACGGTATATATTAATATTATTCTTCAGGTTCAGCATAATCTTCAAATCGAGTGTATCTCTTGATAAAGGTTAACTTAATCTCTCCGGTGGGACCATTTCTCTGCTTGGCCACATTGACGAAGACCAGATTATCCAGGGATGGATCATTTTCTATCAGATCGGGGTATGCCCCCGGCCTCATGATCATTATGACCAGGTCAGCATCCTGCTCGATTGCCCCCGACTCCCGGAGATCAGAGAGCCGTGGCCGGCGATCGGGTCGGTCTTCCGGTCCCCGGTTGAGCTGGGAGAGAACCAGGACCGGGATATCGAGTTCCCGTGCCAGGGCTTTGAGGGAGCGGGAGATATCCGATACTTCCTGCTGCCGGCTTTCACTACGTCCTGTGGTCGCCTGCATCAACTGGAGGTAATCGACCACTAAAAGATCTATCTCACACTTGGCTTTCATGTCCCGGGCCCGGGCTCTTAACTCCAGGTTTGTCAATCCGGGGCGGTCATCAATCCATATCCCTGCTTCGGAGAGCCGACCGGCGGCATGGGCCAGTTTAACCGAGTCCTTGGTGGAGATAAACCCCCGCCGCAAGTTTTGAGCGTCAACCTTGGCATTGCAGCAGAGCATCCTCCTCCCTAAAGCCGCGGCGCTCATCTCCAGGCTGAAGAGGCCGACCCGCTTCTTGTCCTTTAATGCCACCTGCTCGGCGATGGTCAAGGCAAAGGCGGTTTTCCCCATAGAGGGGCGTCCGGCCAGCACGATAAGTTCGGATGGCTGAAGACCGCAGGTCAGTTTGTCCAGATCCCGCAGCCCGGTAGCGAGGCCGGTTACCATGGATTGGCTCCCCTGCTGGGATTCGATATCCTCCATTACCCCTTTCATCAGCTGTCGCATCGGGATCAGCTGTTGTTTCGTCCCGCGCTGGGTAAGCTCGAAAAATGTCTTCTCCACCTCATCCATTACGACCGCGGTCTCTACCGTCGCCTGGTAGCAGCGATTGACGATCTCGGTTGATGTGGATATCAAGTCCCTGAGAGTCGCCTTCTCTCTGACAATCTTAAGATGGGAGTCAAGATGAGCGGTGGTGGGGATATAGTTCATCAATGTGATGAGATACTCCGGACCTCCCGCTTTATCGAGGTCTCCCCGTTGTCTCATGGCCTCGGTGAGGGTAATCGCGTCCGTCGGTTTTCCCTCGTCATAGAGGGAGACGATGACGTCAAAGATTTTTTGGTGAGCTGCCTTATAGAAAGCGTCTCCTTTAATCTCCTGGAGAGTCCTGGAGATAGCTTCCTGGTCCAGCAACATTGCTCCAAGAACACTCATCTCGGCTTCAATATTACGGGGTTGGACCCGGGTGGAAGCCTGCTCTCTGTTGTCAGGATACTGGTCCATGATGGCGTAAGTGCCTAAAGTTAAAAGTGCCTAAAGTTATTCGCTTTTACCCGTCTTTCAGGCTTTAGACTACCCCCTCAAGCCAGGTGCCTGAAGTTTGCCCGGGGGTTCGCTAATTTAGTTTCGAAAAGCAAAGTTCGTTATCCGTTCCTTGTAATCCCGGTTCAGTACTTTTCCACTATTATTTTTGCAAAGCAAAAATAATATTATTCCTTAACGATCCAGATCTTTACCTGGGCTGATATGCCTTCCTCGGTATTTACGGTAATGGAATAGATTCCCAGTTTCTTGATGTGATCTTCGAGTTCGATCTGAGACTTGTCTATCTGGAAACCGTCCCGGTTCAATGCTTCGGCAATTGTAGCGGCGGTAACGGATCCATAAAGCGTATCACCCTCACCAGCAGCGACAGTGATAGTACAGGATGTATCGCCAAGTTTATCCGCTAATGCGCGGGCTTTAATTGTCTCCTTCTCCTTGAGACGGAGTTTCTTGTCCCGGGTTAGATTGAACTCCAGTATATGATGATCGGTCGCCAGGGCGCCCAATTTTTTTGGGAAAAGAAAATTACGGGCGTAACCGGGAGCGACATCAATTATTGTGCCTTCCTCTCCCAGTTGTTCGTGGTCTTTTAGTAAGATTACTTTCATTTTAAGTTATCGCCTCCGGCGCTAACTTAGTGGAGATACACTAAGACTAACGCCATTAAATTAGACCCATCGTCGGCGGTTCTAATTTAGTTTTGAACATTGTCTATTATCATTTTATTATAGCGATACCGGACAGATCATAGATGATCCATTTTGTAGATTCCGCTACCCCGAAAGAATCGGGATGCAAGCACAAGCAGAAGTACAAATTAATCCGAAACGTAGGGCAGCAACGCGATATATCGGGCTTTCTTGATTGCTTGACTGATTTTGCGCTGATGCTTCGCGCAGTTTCCGGTGAGTCTCCGGGAGAGCATCTTGCCTCTTTCCGTGACAAATTGCCGGAGGCAATCGGTATCTTTGTAATCGATAAAGGGCATCTTCCCCTCACAGAATTTGCAATTCTTTTTGATATAGACCTTGCGTCTTTTGGTTCTCTTGTTTTTTTTGAAGCTATTTCCCATGTCTGCCATTATGACCTCCTTGTAGAACATAGCGCCTTCGGCGCAGCGTTTTAAAGTGCCTTAAGTGCCTAAAGTGCGCTTAAGTGCCTAAAGTTAAAAGATTCGCCTCGCCGAGGGGGCTGAGCATTAAATTATTTAATTTTTTAACAGTTATTGTCCCGGGAATATCAATTAAACAAACCGGGATCCCGAAGTATTTCGGTCCCGAGACTTAATTAAAAAAAACTCGGGATCCCGAAGTATTTCGGGAGAGACAATTCCGAAGCAGTAACTTAGCTTCGCAACTTGTCGCCACTCCGATAAAACCAGGTGTCGCAAAATTATATTTTGAAGAATGAATTTACGTTAAAATTTACCTTCAATGTTGATCAATGCTTGCCCAATCTTATTTTCCCGCTCCGCCCCGAAGCCTTAATCGGGGGAGGAAAAATTAGAGTTTAGAACGGTGGCATTTCATCGGCGTCGCCGGAAGCTACCGGTGGTTCCGGGGGGAAGTTTACCTCATATGGAGCTGGCGCCGGAGCGACATCATTGTTGGAGCGAGATTCACCTCTTGGGCCGGTGGATAAAAATGTGACACGTCGAGCCCGAATCTTATGCTTGCTCCGCTTTTTTCCGGTCTCCCGATCATCCCAGGTGTCCAGTTTCAAAGTTCCCTCTACCAGGATAGAGCTTCCTTTCTTGAGATATTCACCACAAGTCTCCGCCTGGCGTGCCCAGACATCGACATCGACGAAGCAGACATCTTCTTTCTTCTCCCCGTCCCGAGTTTTATATACATTGCTAATCGCCAGTCCCAGCTTTGCGACCGCGGTTCCCTGCGGAGTATATCTCACTTCAGGATCCCGGGTTAAATTACCGCCGAGAATAACTGTATTTATGCTAACCATTTTATGCCTCCTTTGGTCCTGTCCCGGGAATGTCTACATCCGGGATGGAATCAATATTAATTTCTAATTGTAAGTCATCAAGGGATTCTGTTTCCTCGCTGGTTGTGATGCTGATATCGTCATCAGTATCATCAACGATAGGAACGTCCATAACAACCGCCTCGGTTAATTCAGCCCCGGATTCTTCAGGATCAACTGTCTCAAGTTCGATCGTGGGGCGTTTCTTATACCGGACAATTAAGCTCCGTATAACGGCATTATTCAATTTAAGACTGTTCCGCAAGGCGACAATAGCCTCGGGAGGAAGCATGAAGTGGGCGAGGATGTATAGCCCCTCGGTAAAATCTTCAATAGCATAAGCAAACTTTCTCCTTCCCATACTGCCGATATCCATTACCTCCCCGCCGGCTTTGACTATCTCCCGCGAGATTGTCTCTTCCGCCATGGAGAGTTCCTCCTCTTCCTCCCGGGCGACATTAATAATGCTTACTATCTCATAGGTATTCAATATCTTTTCTCCTTATTTCTGTTGAAACGGTTCATTGTACTGTCAATTCCCTCGCGAATGATCCCGGAAATTGCCTTTACCGCTTCGTTGATGATCCGATTGTAGCAGTCTTCTTCATTCTTTTTCGGGCGGGACAGGACATGTCCGGTCAGATCCTCGAGTTCTCCTCCTCCGATTCCAATTCGGATTCGGGCAAAATTCTGACTCCCGATCTCCCGGATGATTGACTCCAGGCCATGGTGTCCGCCTGTTCCACCCCTCGGTCGAATCCTGATTGTCCCCGGCTGAAGGCTGACATCGTCAATCACTACCAGCATGTCATGGACGGGAATGTTATAGTAATTCAATATCTTCTGGACTGCTCTCCCGCTGGCATTAACGTAAGTGGCCGGTTTTACAGTTATCAGGTTTTCCCCTTCCCAGCATCCGAATCCCAGCCATGCCGTGAACTTAGATTTTTTCTTCCAGTTGATAGAAGCATCTTCCACCAGGGCGTCCAGCACCCGGAATCCCATGTTATGCAGGGTTAGCCTATAATGGCGCCCGGGATTACCAAGTCCAACTATTACTTTCAAACTTATCCTCTTTATGCGTAGAGTCTCTGAATTTAACTTTGTAACTTTTGTGCCACTAAGACACAGAGAGAAGATTGTAAAATGCAATAACAATATTTTTTAATCTTTCTTATGTTTTTCTTAGTGTCTTTGTGGCAGATCTGTTCTCCTGATACTTTAATCCTCAGTTTTGACGTCTTCCCCTTCTTCCCCTTCTTCAGCGCCTTCAGCGGCCGCTTCCTCTGCCTCAACCTCCTCAGGTTCGGCTTCCGCTTCAGTAATCGGCGTAGCCAGAGCGAAGATACTGAGAGTGGGTTCGGTTAAAATCTCAACTCCGTCTATAGCCGGAATATCACTTACATGGATAGTAGCCCCCACAGTAAGTGCGGAGACATCGACTTCTATGGCTTCCGGCAGGTCGGCGGGGAGGCACTCAATATCGACTTCCCGCAGAATATGTTCAAGGATCCCGCCATCACGGGTTACTCCGATCGCTTCTCCTATGGAGATGATCGGAACCATGGCGGTTAACTTCTCATCCAGAGCGATCTGTTGAAAATCAATATGGAGTAGAGACCCGGCCAGGTAATCCACCTGAATCTTCTTAACAATCGCCGGTTTCTTCAGCTTTTTTCCTTCCCGATCGATCTCCAGGTTGACAATTTGGTTTTCGCGCAGCCTTCCCGTCGCCTTCTTCAGATACTTCAGATCCAATGTCAGAGGAATCGGCTCTTCTCCGCGGCCATAAAAGACCCCGGGGAGCAGTCCCTCACGTCGAAGCCTCCGTGGTCGTCCTCCCCCTATCTCGGGACGAACTTTAACCTCCAGTATTTGGTGTGCCATAATATTTACTCCTTATCAGGTTAATTTAGTTTTGGTTCTATGCGGGAACTTTTTCAGGTTCAGATTTTTTTCCGTGTTTTCCGAGTATTCAAAGAGGATACTGACCGGGGTATCCGCGTGGATCCGATTGATTGCTTCACCAAGCAGACTTGCCACGGAGATAGTTTTAATCTTTTTCGATTTTCGGGCATCTTCTCCAAGAGGAATAGTATCGCTTACCCAGAGTGTATTTATCGGAGACTGGTTGATATTATTTACAGCGTTTCCCGGGAGCACCGGATGTGTAACTACCGCGTAGACGTCTTGTGCTCCCCTTTTCTGGAGTATTCGGGCTGCGTTAGCCAGCGAGGTCCCAGTTGAGATCAGGTCATCAACTATCAAAATATTTCTACCCGCTACATCTCCGATCACGTTCCTGACCACGGTTTTGGTGTCACCCATCCGACGTTTGTCGACGATTGCCAGGGGGCAGCGGAAGGCGCTGGCGAAGTGATCGGCGATCTTGATCCCGCCCACATCGGGTGAGACAATTGTCATCCGCCTACGTTCCGCGAGGGGGAATATTCTCTTCAGAGCCTTGATCAGAACCGGCGCGGCGTATAGATGATCTACCGGGATATCGAAGAAGCCCTGGATCTGAGCGGCGTGGAGATCCAGTGTCAGAAGCCGGTCCGCCCCGGCGGCTGTTATCAGGTTTGCTACCAGTTTCGCCGTAATCGGTACACCGGGCCTATTCTTTCGGTCCTGGCGTCCGTATCCGTAATACGGCAGTACCGCGCTGATTCGGGCCGCGGATGCCCGTTTCAACGCGTCAATCATAATCAGTAACTCCATTAGATTCTCATTCGTTGGCGGTGATGTCCCCTGGATCAGGAATACATCCGCGCCCCGGACATGCTCTTGAATCTCAACGGCGACCTCCCCCTCCGGGTATCGTGCCACCTTTGATTCGCTTATCCGCAACTCCAAGTAACGGGCGATCTTCTTCGCCAGTTCCGGGTTGGCGTTTCCGGTAAACAACATAAGTTTCTTTTTAAACATTTTATTTTTTCTCCGAAAAAATATAATTATTGTTGCGACACTACTTTTTTGAAAAAGATGAAATCTGTATGCAAGCAGAATTTATCATATTTAGTGCTAACTGAGAAGGCCGGAGAGCTTGACGCGATGGGTGGGTCATCATAGAGGATTCCGGTTATGAAAAACACCGGTAATGTTTGATTATGATGACTGCCCGGCGAGGGCTCGAACCTCGAAATTCGGCTCCAAAAGCCGATGTGTTGCCATTACACTACCGGGCATAAAATCGGAGCAGGTTCAGGTTCGGCTCGGAACGCGATGCTCGGAAGCCTCCTGGACAGTATAGCAAGCGCTCTGGGCGCTTACTATCTTACTATATCTTAACACTGGACCGATTAGGATTTAGATACAAACCGGAAACAGTATTTCAGTATTGAGGTGAAAGATAATCTAATTGCGCTGGTAAGTCAATAGATAATTTGGGGAATGTAATTTGGGGAATGGGGAATGGGGACCGGAGGAGCAAGGAGGAGCAGGGAATGGCAGGGAAGAGCCGGGGTGAGCGGCTGTCCGACCTGTCTGACCCGTCCGACCGGTCCGACTTCTTCTCCCTTTAAAATTTGTTTGTCGTGATTTGTATGAAATATTCTCCGGGAAATGTGGATTGGGACAGTTGGGCTAGGGATTGGGCTTCCGGTTCCGTGGGGACTATTCCGACCACGGTGGAACCCGAACCGGAGAGGATAGTTCCTAGTGTGTTATTATTCCGGAAGAAGTCAAGAATCTCATGCAGTCTGGGAATTCTCGGTTCCAGTACTTCCTGGAAAATATTGTATAGTGAGTTGCCCAGCGTGGATAGATCGGATCTTTTAAGCGCGTCTATGATTATCTCCAGGTTTTGATGGGGCGGTCGGGGGCCGGATACTTCTAACTGTTCGTAAGCCCAGCGGGTAGAGATGGGAAATCCCGGGTTGATCAGCACCGACCAGAAATTAGGGGTAGGGGGGAGGGGAGTGCTCTCTTCTCCCCGTCCCCGACAGAGCGAAGTTGTCGGATTGAGAAAGAAGGGTACATCTGATCCAAGTTTGGCGGACAGGCGGACCATGGTTTGACGGGAGAGGTTCAGTTCCCACAGTTCATTAAGTCTCAGCAGTGTACGCGCCGCGTTGGCGCTCCCTCCGCCCAGACCGGCTGCTGCCGGGACTCTTTTCTCGATCCGGATTACGACCCCCCTCTTGACCCCTGCTTCCTCCCGGATTAATTGGGCTGCCTGGTAGACTATATTATCAGGTCCGTCAGGGATCCCGGGATGATCAGTATAGACCTCCATCTTACCGGATGTCTCCCGTAGATGCAGCCTATCGCTGAGACTGAGTGGTTCGATGATGGTGACTACTTCGTGAAAGCCATCCGCCCGGCGATCAATTACATCGAGGAAGAGATTGAACTTGCAGGGGGAAGTGTAGGTTATTTCGCGGTATTCCAAAACTAGACCTTACTTAAAAAGCCTTTTTACCACGAAGGACACGAAGTTCACGAAGGAATTTTAAAAAACAGAAATAATTTTAGAGCTTCTTTGTGTTATTCTTCATGCAGGGCACTCTCCGAAAACGAATAATAGCTAAGGGAAAATAGTATTTATTTCATTTAAACAATCTTCGTGTCCTTCGTGTCCTTCGTGGTTCTAATTAGCTTTTATATTTGTTTCGGCATTATTTATTTTCTCTCGAATCTTCTCCGGTTCCTGGGAACCAAGAACAAGGGCTTTCTTCCATTCCTCTATCGCTTGAGAGATGTCTCCCCGCTGGGCATAGGCGTCACCGAGATGATCATGGCCGGTTGGGTCATCGGAAATAATCGAGATGGCCCTCTCAAGTTCTACGACCGCTTGGTCAGTCATCCCCATCTGGTAGTAGATCCACCCCAGGCTATCAAGGAAGGCTCCGTTCTCCGGCTCTAATTCGAGAGCCCGCTTGACCAATTCCAATGCTTCGTCGAGCTTGATCCCTTGCTCGGCGTACATGTAGCCGAGGTAATTATAGGCTTCGGCATTTCGGGGGTTGATCTCGATTGTCTCTTCAAATTGTCGGATCGCCTCATCAAAATTGCCGTTTCTTTCATAAGCGGCTCCCAGGTTGAAATGGGTCAGATCGTTTTCAGTCCCCAGTTCCAATGACTTCCGGTAAGCTTCGATCGCTTGCGGGTAATTATGGTTATTGAGGTAGGCTGTTCCCAACAGGAAGTAGATATTGGAGGAATCAGGTTCTAACTCTAACAATCGAAGAAACGCGTCAATGGATTCTTTGATCCGGAAGGTTGTGAAGTAGAGCACGCCCAGGCGTCGGTAGATATTACCATTCTCGGGGGAGATTTCCCGTGCTAACTCATATTCCTTGATTGCCAGTTCGTCATCATCGTGGAGATCATAAGCTGATGCCAGTGCCAGATGCGCTTCCAGTGATTCCGGTGCCAGTTCCAGGACTTTTCGGAACATCTCAATCGCCGAGGAAAGATTCTCTTGTTTTATATAGAGCAGTCCCAACTTGAACCAGATGTTAGCTTGGTCGGGAGCCTGCCGGACCGCATCCAGATAAATTAATACGGCGGCGGCGTAATCCTCCCTCTGAACATAGATGGAGGCCATAATGAGGTATGGACTCCGTTCATCGGGGGATAGACGGATCGCTTCCCGGTATCCTTCCAGAGCTTTGTCTTCCCGGCCGGCCTTATAGTAGGCGGTGGCGAGAAGAAAAGTCGCCCGGTATGAATCCGATTTCAGTTCCCGGGCTGTGGTAAGCAATTCAATACTCTCTTCCAGATTGCTCTGCCCCAGAAGGATGGCCCCGATCTTCATGCGGGCATCGAACGAATCCGGGTCAAGTTTCAGTACTTCCCGGTATTCTTTGAGCGCGGCCTTAATATCCCCGTGATATTCCAGGTAGACCGCCATACAGTAATGGGAATAAGCCTGTTGGCGGTCTACCTCGAAACCGGAATCACGGCCGGGCGGATCATTTGAAGAACTGGAATTGATCAGACACCCGGAAAGAAGAAAGATAATTAAACCGCTCAATATTAGCGGTCTTATGCTCATTTCTTTTTCTTCTTATGACGATCCCTTCTCAGTCTTTTCTTCCGTTTGTGTTTGGCGATCTTAGACTTTCTTTTCTTGCGGCCTGAAGGCATATAAGTCTCCTTTTCGATATTTTAATCAATAGTTAGTATGCTGAATTATTACATTAAGAACTGTATATTTACCACGAAGATCACGAAGAAAAACTTCAAAAGCTTTATAAATTATTTCTGTTTTTTTCAATCTCTTCGTGAACTTCGTGTCCTTCGTGGTAAAAAAGCTTTTCGAGTAAGTTCTGTCTAACGTTAAATTAAATTACAATCTTATTCAATGGGTATTCAATAATCCCCTGTGCCCCTGCTTCTTTCAATGCCGGGATCAGTTCTCTTACTCCTTTCTCTTCGATGATGACCTCGATCGCTATCCAGTTCTTGTCCAACTGATCTGAAATAGTTGGGGAGTGGAGAGCCGGAAGAATCTGCAATACTTTCTCAAGATCGTCTTTGCGGAGATTCATCTTAAGCCCGACTTTTCCCTGGGCATTGATAGCCCCCTGGAGGAGCATGGCTATATTATCCAGTTTCCGGCGCTGGGCCTGGTTATCTCCGACAGATCTATTCGCGATAAATCGGGTGGTGCTCTCCAGTACCGTCTCAATAATCCGGAGGTTATTGGCTCGAAGCGATGAGCCGGTCTCGGTCAGTTCTACTATCCCATCAACCAGCTGCGGAGGCTTAACTTCAGTCGCCCCCCAGGAGAACTCTATTTCACAATCAATTCCCCGCCCGGCAAAGAACTCCCGGGTAATATTAACCACTTCCGTCGCGATCCGCTTGCCGCGGAGATCCTCGGCGGATTTGAAGGGAGAGTCTTCCGGAACTGCCAGGACCCAGCGGATTGGTCGAAAACCCGCCTTGGCATAGATCAGGTTGGAGATCTCCAGAACATCGGCGCCGCTTTCCTGGATCCAGTCCAGTCCCGTAATTCCGGCATCGATAGCCCCATTTTCGACATAACGCGCTATTTCCTGAGCTCGGATCAATACGGCCGAAATTTCGGGATCGTCGAGATCGGGATAGTATGATCGTGATCCGAGTGATATGGAAAAACCTGCCCGACGGAAGAGGTCAAAGGTTGATTCCTGGAGACTGCCCTTGGGAAGGCCCAGCTTGATTAGCGGGGTAGTCTTGTTTTGATTGTTAGATTGTGTATTCATAATGTATATTCTCTTGTATAATTAATTATCAGACGGATTTGTTCGATCAGACTGATCCAGCAGAGTTGTCTCCACCATCGCGTTGGCGTTTGCGGTTAGAACCCAAGTTTTAATTGTGGCTATTATTATCTCCCCGGGAGCATTTAGGCAACCATATTATTTTTAAGTTAGCGTCCGTGCCGCTAATTTCAAATTATTTCTCTTGACGGCTGTACCGGTAAACGGTATGAATTACACTGTCATTTAATATAGGAATAAGAATGCAAATCTAAACTTAACCGTGAAGGAGGTTGTATAATGGTTGAAGACGCGAAAGGTTCGGTATTAACCCAGAGATTGCTGGAGCTGACCTGGAAACCGGGAAAGATCTGTCTCCAGACTGGAACCCTGATAGTTGCTTACTTTGTCCTCCTGATTGCCCGGTGGATTGCGCCTGAAGGGATTGCATGGTTAGCTTCAATTATTAATTATATTGGGATTATTGTGGCTTACTTTGTCGCCCTCCTTGGAATGACGGCAGTGGCGAAGATGACCCTCTCCGATTTAAAGGGTGAAGCCGAGATCCCGGCTCGGGCCGCGCTGGCCTCTGCCCTGGGAAAGGGTAAGGAGATAATCAACTCCCCGATTAAGATCTTCGGTATTTTTGCCGGTCTGGTTGTCTTCCACGGGGTTATCGATCTCTGCGGCAAGATTCCCTTCATCGGAGAATTGGGCTGGATGTTCTCCCCCGTGATTACCTTTCCGCTCGGTATCGCCATGGTGGCTACCATTCTGATTCTGGTCTTTGGGGCGATGATTCTTCCGACCATCATTATGCTCGGCAAGGAAGGGCCGGTCAGTGAGCTTATTGATTTCCTGAGGAAGAACACCATCAAGTTCGCGGGTCATTTTCTGATTGCCCTGGTGGTAGCCATTATTACTCTTATTGTACTTACCTGGGCCCTCAGTGCGAGCAACGAAGTCTCCCGGGTTGTTATGGGAGAGAAGTTTGGCTATATTCAAAATCTGATTCCGGGATGGCTTCAGCATGCTCCTGGTTTTGAGAATTACGGGGTCATCGCTAAAGTAGCAACCTGGAAGGGCCTGATGCCGGATCTGAATCCGGTCGCCAATCCTAAGGCATTCCGCTGGACACTCTACCTGGCCGGATTTGTCTACGGGATCATAATGTGGCTGATCCAGATGTCGATTGTGGGATTTATCGTGACCAACTTCAGTGTGGCAGGGACTTTATCGTATGTAGGATTGACCGGCGATTCAGGAGAAGAGAAACCGGATGCGGATAAGGTGATAGAGGAGGTAGTAGTGGTAGAAGAGCCGAAGGAAGCTCCCAAACCAAAACCCGCGCCGAAGAAAGCTCCGGTGAAGAAAGCTCCTCCGAAAAAGAAAGAGGAGAAAAAGGAATAGCCTGATAAGAAAGAATAACCGGCTGGAAAAAGCCCCCCTGATCGTAGATCAGGGGGGCTTTTTTTATTATCAGTCGGATCAGTCGGATCCGACCGATCCGACTGATTTGAGCTCACAGCTCAAAAAAGATCCCGATAATTTAGTTCTCCCTGGATCACTGCCATCGCTTTCTCGATTCTTCTCTGATTCCCGCAGACCCGATCAAAGATTATCCGGGGGAAGAGACCGCTCAGCCGGGATGCCAGGTTGGCCAGAAAGATATTCATTCCCAGGCTTTTTTTGATCGCCGTTTGATAGGCATTCAGTTGGGCGTCTCCCCGGAGGAGATTTGTTACCGACTCTCCTGCCAGCTGTCCGCTGAGAATTGCCGGATAGATCCCCTCGCCGGTGAGCCGGTCGGTCAGTCCGGCGGCGTCACCGATGAGACAGCAGTGGCCTTTAACTAATCCGGAAGGCCTGAGGCGGAACGCAAGCGTGCCTCCCCGGATATTGGAATTGTCGTTGTATTCTTCCAACCCTTCTCTGTGCAGATAATCCCGAAGACAGGTCCTTAATCCCCGGAAGGAGGATCGGCGGGTAGCGACACCCACGTTCAGAGAATCTTTCAGGGGGAAGATCCAGCCGTATCCAGCGGGGATCCCGCCCAGGTCAAAATAGAGGTTCCCTCGTCTCTCTTCAAGTATTGAATCAGGGATTTCTATCCTGGTCTCCAGCGCGAATCCCGTCCGGGAGTGGCCAGTTAGTCCTATCCTCCGAGCTATGGCACTTCCCGCGCCGTCGGCCCCAATCAATGTCCTCCCCGAGAATTCGCCCCCGGTGGTGGTTACATGGAGAATATCTCTTTCCTCTTTCAGATCGATAAACTTACACCCTTCTTCCACCCGCGCTCCCGCGGAGTGGGCCTGCTCAAGAAGCAGCTGATCGAAGATCTCCCGTTTAACCACCCATCCCAGCAGTTCTTCTCCTATCCGGGAATGAGTCTCTTTCGATAACCAGCTGAAGACAATACCCCGGGCCGGCGCATCGCGGCAGATGGAAAAGTCGAAATCAAGAATTTCCCCTACTTTTCGGGGAATTCCGCCGCCGCAGCATTTATAGCGGGGCATAGTCTCTTTCTCCAGCAGAAGCACTTTAAGCCCCGCCCGGGCCATGGTATAGGCGGCGCTCGATCCGGCCGGGCCGCCGCCAATCACAATGGAATCGTAGATGGTCATAAATAAGTGCCTTAAGTTGAAAGTGCGCTAAAGTGCCTAAAGTTGTCAGAAAGAAGTGCCTAAAGTGCCTTAAGTTGAAAGTGCCTAAAGTTGTCGCCTCGCCTGGATATTTTCGTTTAGTGAGCTCATCACCCCATGCCCGTAGCAGGGTACTGTAGCCGCGGTCGTTGACTGCGGTCGGCCGGGCTGATGCCACAATGGTCATCGGCTGCCGTATCCGATACAGTAAATCAATTCTCTAAAAAATATGCTAGTCTTTGGCTATGTCGAAGCGATAACTTTAGGCACTTCAAACTTTAGGCACTCCCTTCCTCCTTACCTTCCCTCCATTTGCTTATACCAAATACGATTAAAACAATGATCACCGTGTACGGTAGAAACCGGACCGAGTCTTCCGGCCAGAAAAGTCCGGCGGAGAAGGTCTTTAGAGAGAATGGGAAGAACCATATATAGCCGCCGATAAGATGCATCTGGCCCGCGTCCATTATCAGGTGAACAATACTTCCCGATAGGATGAGCCAGAATACGGGCTTTCTTTGGTCCTCCCGAAAGAAAAGGCTGATTAGCCAGCAGATCAGAAATACTCCGACCGGGCTATGAAAGGCCTGGGTGGCGAGTAGGGTCTGGGGCCAGATAATATGAAATGGCCGGGAGACTAGGTCCGGCAGCATATTTCCCAGATAAAAGAGAACCAGGTATTTCGTTATCCGAAATCCCTTTTTAACCAGATACGCTCCGGCAATATGTGTTATTAAGTCCGGCATAATGAAGTGCCTAAAGTTTTAAAAGAAGTGCCTTAAGTTGAAAGTGCTCTAAAGTGCCTAAAGTTGTCGCCTCGCCTGGTTATTTTCGCTTTGTAAGTTTTCAGTGAGATTGTTATGGGCTGCTGTAGCCGCGGTCGCTGACCGCGGCATACCGGGCTGACGGCAACGCCCTTGGTGTCGTATCCGATATAGTAAATCAATTATGTATATGCCAATCTCCGCCTATGCCGAAGCGTCAACTTTAGGCACTTTTCCGCCGGAGGCGGATCAGCCTCTGGCTGAAGCGCATTTCAAACTTTAAGCACTTAAAGACCTTCTTTTCCTTTAGGAACTTTAAGTACTTCCTTTATAACTAACCGTCCATTCTCCCAGCGGAGAGAGGTAATCAGTATAATAAGAACAATAATAGCCGGGAATATGGAGACAATTATCTTTAAGGGACGCAGGGGGGCGATCCGGAGTTCTTTCAGTTCCAGGTAACCGGGGAGCCGGAAGACAGTAATCGCCTCCATAGCCTGTCCGGGTTTTATATCATCCAGAGAGGCGAAAGATGATACCATCCCCGTAAACCGGGGGGGGATGGTAATGTTAATCGATCCGGTAATTTGGGAGACTCTGAGGCAATCCGGAGTCATACCCAGCACCCGGGCCTCCAGGAAGATGGGGACTTCACTTCCCTCGTAACGTTCCGGATTGTCCAGGCATTTGGAGAGTGTCAGAGGCTGTTGCGCATAGTTTGAGTACCAGGCCATGAGACCGAGTGCGGTAATTAATCCAACAATTTTAATTTTTCGGTATCGGTTAGAGAACATAGAACATAGCGCCTTCGGCGCTAACGTTAAAAGATAAGGACGTTGAAAAATAAAAACGTTGAAGAAAAAAGACGTTAAAAGCAAGCCATAGCCTGCGGCTACCATTTTATTTGCAATTATTGTCCCGGTAATATCAAT
>Ga0222693_100146_pt1 | contig 25700 bp, 18 predicted proteins | sample AntAcemetage1331_FD_179840 | JGI IMG/M metagenome (GOLD analysis project Ga0222693, IMG submission 179840) | Saline water microbial communities from Ace Lake, Antarctica - #1331 | ecosystem: Environmental > Aquatic > Non-marine Saline and Alkaline > Saline | place: Antarctica: Ace Lake... | reverse complement strand
AATTTTACTATACTTTGCCCTATTCCACGCAACTCGGTTATTAATTCGTTTGTAGCCACGTTATTGAGGATAGCGGCATGAAATGTTTCCGGGAAACTTCAGCTTATAAAAAGACACTTTTTATACAAACAGACACAAAAGGTTACAACAACATACCTACATGGGCAGAGTTGTTTTTTGTGGCTGGGCAACGACTTGCACTAATGGCCGAGTCTACTAGTGATAGTCTTGTCGTAGGATTTTCTCTCCCATCAAAATCTTATGCAGTTCTTTTTTTTCTTCTTGGCTATGAAACATGGAAGGCAGAAAATGCATTTAATAAACAAGGGAGAGAGGATAAAGCATATTTCGAAGGATTGTCAAAATGTACGCCCGATGAAGCATTGCTGATTCTACTAAATCAACGATGGAAACGATGTTGGTTCAAGGGAACAGAGAAAGTTGCAGGTGAAGAACTTATTAAAGTTGATGTGCCGGGAACGGGAAGAAATCGACATTGTAAATATATATCAATGCAAAATATTTTCACATTAAGAAAAGCAGTTGATCCAGAGAGAGAGGTTGCTGCTAATCAAATTGGTTTTGAAATGACTGGGTACGAGACCCTCCTAAAGTACTACAATAAAGGTGAAAATGAAATCCTACGACTTCAGATTAAAAACAAATATTCATTTATTGTAATTGGAAATATCCTGTCTATACAGAACGAAATTAAAAAAGGGGAAATATTTTTTAATTCAGACGAGAGAGCAACTCCGTTGTCCTTTCAAGATATCATTCGTTTTAAGAATTTTATGACGGATTTTGATCTGTACAGAGGAGTTGTGCTAAGCACCAAAGAATCAAAAGAAGCTGATTGCCATACCTCCGACACTGTCATTTACGACGGGTCTTTATCGTATGTCAATCGTCAAGGAGATATTCAAAGTAAGCTGGAAATAGTTTTTCTGGATCGTACTGAACCGCAATTTTCTAATGCATGTAGTGAGTTGATGACCAGGTATTATGATCGCAATGATGAACTCAACCTGTTTGACAAAGTACCTGCTTCAATCGAAGTGATCGCTTTCAAGGAATAGGAATGGATACACCATCTTTGAATAAAATAGACCACTTGTATAAACAGAATGTGCTTTTGCATTTTGTGAAATTCACAAATAGCACATTGGCAATACTTAGCAGGGAAATTTCCGGACTATTAAGATCTCTTGGAGATCAAAAAGAGCTCTCTATCTGGCCGGATCTTATATTATCACTGAAAAAAACCCGCTTTGAACTAGCTACTCTTCCAATTCTTCCCGTACACACTATTACCGACCAGTTAATGGATGAGCTAAAGAATGCACTGCGACTCTGCCGTATATCATTCCCTGACAATCTAGATCAACTTTCAAATATCATAACGCTGCTGGAAGATTTTCAGACACAGGATAATCAATTCTTAAACTGGATCCAGAAAACGGGGGCCAAGGAACAGCATTACAAAATTTGTCTTTGCCCCCCTCATCCTAAACATGTCAGATTGGTGGAACAATTAATTAATTGCGATACAATTTTATCTTTGAAGAACCTAACGGTTATGTCTCCACGTGAATTAAAAGAATTCACTTTTTTCGATAGGATTCTTTTTTGCGGTTCAATCAGTTTGTTTTCAGAGAATCAATTTAGAAATTTTGAGTACGTATGGCGATCTCCACGAGCTGACAGCCTATATTTCCTGTCTTATGACTGGATTAATGATGCCTTTGAAGCAAAGCCAACTTTTGATATTGAGCCTAATAGCGTTCCCATTCGTATCAGGGAAATCAGAATAGATAATACTGTACCTGAAGGAAAACCAAATGGTTTGATAAATGAGGAAGAAAAAGTTGATGTTAGAGATATCGATTTCTCACCACTTGAATTAATGCCATTTAATGCATCAGCTGCTAACGGCCAACATTACTACGAAGTTATTTGTGAAAGTCGATTACTAACCCTCGACGATGGTACTGTTATTTACAAAGAGATCAATAATTCATCAAGAATTGTCGAATTCAATCACTCAAAAATTGAAATAAAAAAAATAAAAAATCGAAATCTTGAAACAGGAATGCCACTGATTGTTCGAACTGAAGGCAGTGGAGATTCAATAGCAGCTGTAGCAGATATGTTATTTGGAGAGAAAGCAAGTGTCATTAGAAGTAAACAAGATGATTGGAAAATCGCTTTCAGAAAAAAGTTATTCACTTATTCAACCGCCTCTGAGGTCGCAAATGTTCTGACAAGCCTTGGAGCTCCCACTGCAAATGAAATCAATGTAAGAAACTGGCAAAGTAATGATACAATCAAACCTAAAAATGAAAATGATTTTAAGGCTATTATGGCTTTTTCAGGATTGGCTGATGCCAGTGATGAATATTGGGAAAATGCAAAAAAAATTAACCAGATGCATATAAAAGCAGGCAGAACAATCAGTAAATATCTTCTCAACAGAATAAACGATTCCAGTAGAACTGATTTGGAAAAATATGGAAGGATTGACATTGAAATTAAAGGATTAGCAGGGAAACTATCTGTCATAATAATTGAGTCAGTATTACCTGATATCTATCAAATTCAATCTGGACAACTAGACAAAGTGCTAAACATTGAAAGGAAATTATAATGGCACGAATGATTCCACCTGTAATGACAACTTATCGTTATGACGGAGAAAGAGACATTGCACTACGCCTCCAGAATGATCCAGCGACAGAGGACTGGTCTGTACTGCATTCGCTGGATATTGCAAACCACAGATCACAGGTAGCAGGTGAATGTGATTTTGTAATTATTATTCCTGAGAAAGGAGTTCTCTGTCTAGAAGTTAAAGCTTGCAGATCGTTGAAGGTCGAAGGAGGGCTTTGGTATTATGGAACCAAACCACAGGGAGACAGGCGAGGGCCTTTTAAACAGGCGTCTGAAAACATGCATAGTATCCGACAGTACCTTCTCCATAAGCATCTTGATCTCAGTAAAGTAGTCTTCTGGTCAGCAGTTATTTTCCCTTACATTACATTTTCCAGATCTTCTCCAGAATGGCATGACTGGCAAGTTATTGATGCTCGAAGTTATATCGCAAGACCGGTATCTCAACTGTTTGAAAATGTAATGGATCAGGCTCGCAGACTTCTTTCCGAAAGTCAGACGGTTAAATGGTTTGACAAAAAATCGAAGGAACCAGTTAATGCTCAACGGGACACAATTGCTAATGTCCTTCGACCTACATTTGAGTTTTATGAACCCCCTGTTGCCAGGCGTCGGAGCTTGGCGGAAAAGTTAAAACAATATACTCATGAACAATTTGTCGCATTGGATGCCATGCAGGTCAATCCCCGAGTGGTGTTCAATGGTCCAGCTGGAACAGGCAAAACGCTTCTTGCTATAGAAGCAGCACGTCGAGCAGTTCTAGCTGGTAAGAAAACATTGTTCCTTTGTTATAATAAATTTATTTCTCAGTGGATTAAAGCTCAATTCTCAGAGCCCGACATGCTTAATCTTACCGTCAGGACACTGCATTCACAAATGTTGAATATTTGTGAGATTAAACCTCCTGTCCCAGCTGATTCTAAATTCTGGACTGATATTCTTCCAGAGCTGGCAATTGATGTGTTGCTTACTGGTACAGGGAAGCAAGTCGAGCAGTTTGAAGTCCTGATTGTTGATGAAGCACAGGATATTCTGAGACCTGACTATCTGGATTTTCTGGACCTCTGCTTGATGGGTGGCATTGCCGCAGGTACATGGAATATGTTTGGTGATTTTATTTATCAGCAGATTTACTCAGCGGCCACTATGAAGATGGAAATTTTCATCAAGGAACGGTGTGTTAATACACCTGTTTACACACTGGGGGTCAATTGTAGAAATACACCGAGGATTGCGGCTTATGCACCTCTTCTTGGTGGACTTACTCCTGATTATCGAAAAATTTTAAGAGCAGACGACAATATCAAACCTGAACTTTGTTTTTATAACGACAATCAACAACAGCAAGAGGCACTGGCAGAGCTCTTACTCCGTTTTCGTGAAAAAGAAAAATTCAAGGGTTTTGAGATAATCATTTTATCTCCTTCAGCAGGAAACTGTTGCGCTGCAAAGCTCCCAATACCGTGGCGGGATAGAGTAAAACCATTTACGCTGGAATCTGCTGGCGGCCATATTCGTTATAGTACCATCCATTCTTTCAAGGGACTGGAAGCCCCAGTTGTTATTGTGACAGACCTGAATAAAATCAACGATACGGAATCTATGAATCTTTTATATATTGCGGTTACAAGATCCTTATCCCGATTGGTACTGCTTATCCATAAATCGGCACGTAATGATTTGAAAAAAATACTAGGAGTATAGTAAATGGCAACAGCACGCCCTCACATTGAAAACCGTGACAAACTGGCCCAATTTATTCGTTCTGAAATGATGGGCCCCTGCCTTACAGGAGACGACAAACTCGACTGCTCAGGAGAAATAAAGATTGAGAAATGGGAGGATGCCGGCAGGCCTTGGGTGCAGAAAGAAACCGGGGATGAAATCATTCGGCGGGATACTCCAGTCAACAGGTATGGACTTGGAGTACTCTATCCTCCACAGGCGCCACACGAAGAAGTAACATCAACAGACAGTGAAGATTCTGAAAACACAATTGATAACATTGGAGACCAGGAAGAAAAAGTCACAGAAATTACATCTGTTGGAAAATCTGAGAATAACATCAGTGATACAGATGATTTTGATCTTTCCCTTACCAGTACCCTTCAGCCGTCAAGTATGGCAATCAGTTTTCTTGCTGAACTGCATGAAGAGTCGTCCTTGCTTGTGTCCGTTGAGGGCGGACGTTATTTACAGAGGTCCGTTTTTATAGAAAGAGCGAAACGCAGATGGTTTCTTAGGCAGGCCGTATCTCTTCCCGATATAATTTTTAGGGGTGATACCCTTAAAGCAGACTCACTGCTAGATCCGGTCGAAAAGAAGTTTGAAAATGGGTTGATTATTTCGGTGGAATGTTTTTCTCGGCCAGACATTTATTCCTCCAAAGAAGATAGATCTAGTAGAAGACTGATCACAATCTGTCTAGTGAACAGAACCAGGAAATTAACTACTTCAGCATCAGAACAGAGTGAATTCTCACTTTTTCAAGCTGGTTTTTCTGTGCAGGCTAAAAATGGGGGGAAGATCTTACCTTATCCTGACATGAAGACAGGTTCTACCGTTAGAGAAGATGATATAAGTGACGAAGAAAAAGAACAAGCGACCTTTCGACTACTCTACAACACAAAAAAAACGTATGCCATCGGCCATGGATGTGCCGCAAGCTGGAAAGATACGACAGCAAGTCCTCCTGAACTTATTAGAGCCGATCCGCTACCTGAGTATGAAATTCCAAGTATTACCCCTGATGCAAAAAAGGACGATGGCAGTGATCTGAAGGTATCAATGGCTGTACTTGCTGGTTTAGAAACCGGTGCTGACGAATTACTGGAAGATTTTATAAAGGAATATTGTTTATGGATTGCAATAAAAAAAGAGGCAATTAAGGAGCTTGGACAGCAGCATCGAGAGGCGGCAAACAGGCATGTTGACAATGCTGAAATATGCGCTGCACGTATGAAGGCAGGTCTTGATTATCTCAAGGAGGATCCTCTCGCTGCTGAGGCATTTCAATTAGCCAATAAAGCTATTTTCATGCAGCAACTTACAGGTGGGCATAAACGGTTGCATGATTTTGACCGACAGGAAAAAAGAAATCGTTTCAATCCTGTTTATCAAGATATCGATTTTGAGCATCTTCCGGATAATGCTGGTTTCTGGCGGGCCTTTCAGATTGGATTTATCCTGTCGTCTCTTAAATCCTCAATCCTCGACAATAAAGAATGTGAGGAGCGGGAAGATGTTGAGCTGATTTGGTTCCCGACTGGTGGCGGCAAAACAGAGGCTTATCTGGGGCTCGCCGCATTTGCCATGTTTTATAGGAGACTCAGGGATCAGCATGACGATGGAGTTCATGTTCTGATGCGTTATACTCTTCGTTTGCTGACAACCCAGCAGTTTCAGCGTGGTAGTCGGCTGATCTGTGCCATGGATATGATTCGGCAGAAGCATGGAAATCTGGGGGCACGCCCATTCTCGATTGGGATTTGGGTGGGTAGTGCCAATACGCCCAATAAAAGAGCAACAGCAGTCACAGCCTTTAATAAAATGAAAAGCCATGGAAAGGCTGAGAATCCTTTCATTTTGCGACAGTGCCCATGGTGCGGGGCGGAAATGGGGACGCAGCATAAAATTGGCAATGTCACCACTATTCTTGGTTATTCTAAAAAAAGAGGTACTGTTGTCTTCAAGTGTCCTGATAAAAAATGTCCTTTTCATTTTTCTTTACCAGTTCATGTCATCGATGAAGAAATATATGAGGCAAGGCCTTCATTGATCATTGGCACTGTCGATAAATTTGCAATGCTTGCGTGGATGCCTGAGGCAGGTTCCCTTTTTGGTTTGGATCTGGATGGTGAACGGGAGAAAAAACCACCCGGGTTGATTATTCAGGATGAATTACATTTGATTTCCGGTCCACTTGGAACAATGGTTGGTCTGTATGAAACTGTTATAGAAGAGCTGTGTACGGATCGGACTGACGGCAAGGTTTTAAAGCCTAAGATTGTCTGCTCAACAGCCACTATACGAAGATATCAAGACCAAGTGCGATGCCTATTTGCTCGCCAAAATACCATATTATTTCCTCCTCCGGGGTTAGATGCTGGTGATTCTTTTTTTGCCCGTTATGCTGTCGATTCTGAAGGTAAACTTTTACCGGGTCGTCGTTATCTTGGGTTGTACGCACCAGGGCTACCGTCAATGCAAACTTTGATGGTGCGACTTTTCTCGTCTATCCTCATGGGAAATATGCTTTTTGAAAAAGTCGAAGAACGTGATCCTTGGTGGACATTATTAGTGTTTTTTAACAGTATCAGAGAGCTTGGTGGGGCACTATCTTTGTTTCAAACTGATATACCTGGTGCACTGAAAGGAATGGCTTTCCGGCATGGCATCAAAGACAGACGGTTTTTGAATAAGGTTCTTGAGTTAACCAGTCGTATGACAAATGAAGAGGTTCCTCTGGCTCTGGAAGAACTTGGAAAGCCATATACGGGGAAGAGATCCCGCGCTATAGATGTCTGTCTTGCTTCAAGTATTATTGAGGTGGGGATAGATGTAAACAGATTATCACTGATGTCTATTGTTGGTCAGCCTAAAACCATTGCTCAATATATTCAGGTTTCGGGGCGTGTCGGACGAAAATGGTGGGAGCGTCCCGGGCTGGTTACAACCCTTTATAGTAGTAGTAAGCCGAGGGACAGATCTCATTTTGAAAAATTCCAAAGCTCCCACAGTCAATTATATGCGCAGGTGGAGCCTACCAGCGTAACACCATTTTCACCACCTGTCATAGATCGGGCATTACATGCTCTGTTTGCCATTTATCTTCGTATGTTCGGAGACAGGAATGCCGCAGAAAGTCCTGATAAGGTCGACAGAGATCTGCTGGAACGGTTAAAGGAATTAATTATGGTAAGAGTACAGGCAGTTGACAGTTCTGAAGCTGATTACGTATTGCAGGAATTTGAGAAACGTTTGCGCCAGTTTAACCGATGGCAGCGGGCATGGTGGTCTAAACATAATGAACAGGCTGATAGTATGCTCAGGAGATATGAAACATGGATGACAGAAGATATGAAGAGAATCTCCTGGGCTACCCCAACATCCATGCGAAATGTTGACGCTGAATGTCAGATGGATATTACCACAAAATATAACCTAGATACGGAGGACGAATAATGGCAATGAGAGGCCCTCTGAGGCAATCCCAGGTTATAGCACCATTTGGTCCAGGTTCTATGCATACAGATCGTTTCGGTATTTCCCTGATCTGCTGCGGTCTGGATCACTGGTTTGATGAGTCAGACCAAAAAGCTATTGAAGAATTCAAAATTGACGATGAATGGCGTATTCAGCGTGACCTTCAAATTCAACATTTGCGGCTCCCACCTGACTATCGCCGTACTCAGATGGGAGTAGAAGTTCCGAATACAGGAATGACCATTCCTTTTCTTCGCTTTCCAACTTGGCATTATTGCGGTAACTGCGGCAAGATGGAAAAAACAGCTCTGACTTATCAGGGGACCGGAAATGAGAAAATTTGCCCTGTATGTTTACAGAAAAAATCAATAAGAAATCCACTGGTACAAGTACGTTTTATTGCTGTTTGTGAGCATGGACATATTATGGAGTTTCCATGGGCGGAATGGACACATCAATCACATTCTCCTAGCTGTAGTGACGACTCTCTGAGACTAGTGGAGCACGGAGGAGGCACTCTGGACAGTATCGAAGTATCCTGCACAGATTGTGGCAAGAGCAGACGTTTATCCGGAATAACATCATCACACCTCAGTGTTGATGGTGAGGAGTTCTCCTGTACGGGGCAGAGATTATGGCTTCATGATGAAGAAGGTTCTGGGTGCGGGAAACCGATAAGGGGGGCACTGAGAAATGCTTCCAATATATATTTTGCAAGAGTTTTCAGTTCAATTTTCCTGCCTAGACATTCTGCTCCTGCTGATAAAATTCTACCCATTACCGCTGAGATCATTACTATTTTAGAAAGACCTACTGTTAATGGTAGATTGGATGCTATGTTACAAATGGGAGGTAGTCACGGAAAGATAATTGAGCAGTTAAAACAACACCACCCTCTTGATTTTGAAGAATATTCTAATGAAGAAATCGCAGTGGCTCTCAGTCAATATACTGATTCCGTGGAAGATGTTGCAAAGGAAAAATCTTCGAAGGAGAGTGGGCCTTTCGACAGAGGATCTTTTCGCCTTGAAGAGTACAAAATTCTAATCCAGGAATGGGATGAGCCTTATCTGATGTCTAGGGCTGCTGATCTAGCGAGCTATTCCAGTAGAGTAACACGTTGTTTTTCGAAGATTATACTGATCCATAAGTTGAGAGAGACCCGAGTCTTTACTGGTTTTACCAGACTGTCACCCGCTTCAGAACAGAGCCCATCAGAGTTACAGAATAATTTATGGGTGGAGGCTCCTAACAGACGGAATTCCTGGCTTCCGGCTGCCATTGTACATGGTGAGGGATTGTTTTTTGAATTTAACAATGCAACACTCAGTGAATGGATGAATGGAGTTGCTGGTGCTGATGTTGCTAAACGGATTGAGGGCTTAAGGAATAATTTTTTTGAGGCTATTGCTGACAGGCCTGGCTTTCCAATGCAAAACGAATTGCATCCTATATTCATCATGATACACACTTTTGCTCACCTTCTAATGAACCAGTTAACCTACGAATGTGGGTACAGTTCAGCATCTCTACGCGAACGCCTATATTTCTCAAGTGATGACCAAGCTCCGATGGCAGGTCTTCTAATTTATACAGCCGCGGGCGATTCTGAAGGAACCATGGGTGGACTTGTTCGCATGGGCTTGCCAGAGTTGTTTGACCCTCTCCTGCAACAGGCAGTACAGAAAGCTCAATGGTGTTCAGCGGATCCCGTCTGTATGGAGTTGGGTACTCATGGCGGCCAGGGCCCAAATGCTTGTAATTTGGCGGCCTGCCACAACTGTGCACTTGTCCCGGAAACAGCGTGTGAAGAGTTTAATCGATTTCTTGATAGAGGTGTTGTAACTGGTACTGTTGAGAATAGAGAACTTGGTTTTTTCAATACATTTATAAATTAACTAAAGGAATACCATGGATCAACAAAATCAAGTTGATGATCTGCTTGCCAGTATCAATCGTGATATAGAAGATGTTTTGGAACATAGCGATGATTCTTCTTGGGAAGATCACTTTGCAGAAATTATGATTGAGCACCTTACAGAAGCAGGTGAAATTGATGATGGTGAGATCTGTGAGCATAAGCGAAAGGGTTTGAAAATAAATGGTTACAGTTATGGCAGTGATGTCGATTCTATAGATATTTTTACTGTTTTATGCAGCAGGAAAATTCCATCTGTCTCTATCAGTAAAAAACAAATTCAAGGCGAACTAGATAGAGCAGAGAATTTTCTGCAAAAATGTATTGCTGAAGATTATTTTAACCTGATACCCGAAGCCTCACCAGTGCTGGATCTTGCCCTCCTGCTTCATGAGCGTCGTAAGTCGATGAAACAGGCCCGTATTATTCTGTTCACGGATGGCAGGAGCAAACCGCTTGCTTTACCAGAGACAACTATAGGTAACCTGAAAATCACTTATCATTTATGGGATATCCAGAGGTTAAGTCAGGTACTTAGCTCTGGAAATAAAAGAGAATCAATTGAAATAAATTTTCAAAATGAATTTAAACAGTTAATCCCCTGTCTTGAAATAAGTGATGGCAACCCTGATTACAAAACAGTGCTTGCAGTTTTTCCGGGGAATGTTCTTGCTGATCTATATGGTAAATATGGTGCAAGATTACTGGAACGAAATGTTCGAACTTTTTTGCAAGCAAGAGGGAAAGTTAACAAAGGAATCAGGGCAACATTAAATACTGAACCAGATATGTTTCTGGCCTATAATAATGGAATTACTGGAACAGCTGAAAATATTGAGATTGAAGAACTTGAGCATCACGGATCCGGTATAAAATATCTAAGGGATTTCCAAATAGTCAACGGTGGTCAGACCACAGCATCTCTTTATCACACTCAAAAACGAGACAAAGTAGATCTCACCGAATCTTTTGTTCAGGCAAAAATATGCATTATAAGTGACAGGAGAAAGGTTGATAAAGTAGTTCCGCTGATTTCAAGATATTCAAACAGTCAGAACAAAGTCAGTGATGCTGATTTTTATGCAAATGATCCCTTTCATATGGAAATTGAAGAGCACTCTCGTACAATCTGGGCTCCTGCCTTGCCAGGATCAAACCAGCAAACACGATGGTTTTATGAACGGGCAAGAGGGCAATACAATGATGAAAAGTCGAAATTGACCCCAGGGCAGAAGAAAAAATTCAATCTAGCCAATCCCTCTCGACAGAAGTTTGTAAAAACAGACTTGGCTAAGTTTGAAAATACCTGGAATCAATTACCATGGATAGTGAGTCTTGGAGCTCAAAAAAATTTCCGCGATTTTACGGCACGAATAAGTGAACGCAAAGGCTTCAAGGCAGATCGTGAGTATTTTCAAAAACTTGTCGCCAAGGCAATTCTCTTTAGAAGTACAGAAAAGATTGTTTCCAGCCAGAATTATGGTGGTTATCGTGCTAATATCGTCACTTATTCATTGGCTTGGATTTCTTTTTTATCCTATCAACGAATTGATTTGAATAAGATATGGAAGTTACAATCGTTGTCTGAGACTTTATCAGAGGCAATTCGTGAAATTTCAAAAACTGTTCATCTCCATGTTACCACCCCCCCAGGTGGAAGAAACATTACTGAGTGGTGTAAAAAGGAAGAGTGTTGGAAAAAACTGAAAGAAGTTGAAGTACCTATCAAAATGGCAGATATCAAATCCGATCAACTGGTCTCTTCAGGGAAGGTAACAAATGCACCGGAAAAGGGGATTGAAGGTCCTGACAAAAAAGACCAGGGGATCATTGCTGAACTAATGGAAATTCCTTCAGAAAAATGGTTTGAAATAGCCAGATGGGCAAAAGAGACTGACAATTTACAGGCGTGGCAGCGCAGCATTTCTTTCAGCATTGGTAAATTGCTTGCTCGTGGTATTTCTCCTTCACGTAAACAGGCTATTCAAGGTGTGAAAATAATCAAAGAAGCTAGAAGTTTTGGGTTCCCTGTTTAATGATTATCAATAAAATTCCTGTAGTTGATCTATTTGCTGGACCCGGCGGACTCGGAGAAGGATTTTCTGCTTACACCAATCAGGATGGAAAGCAGATCTTTGATGTTTTTCTTTCAATAGAAAAAGATAATCATGCTCATAGTACTCTTGAGTTAAGGAGTTTGTTTAGAAAAATTTCAGAGAAAGGAAATGCCGACGCATATTTTGAATATATTCGAAAAAAATCACTGACAAAAAAAATAAAAGAACATAAAAAATTGCGACAGGAACTTTTTGATAATTTCCCTAAGGAGGCTGAACTTGCACGTTTAGAGACTTGGCATGCTGAGCTTGGAAAAAGCAGTAATCTAAATAAAAAAATCGATACCAGAATTAAAGAAATAACAAGTAATCCTCAAACAAAATGTTGGGGGATGATTGGCGGACCACCTTGCCAAGCATACTCCGTAATTGGAAGATCCAGGAATAAAGGTATTGCTGGTTACAGTGCTGAGAGTGATACACGCAGCTACTTGTATCAGCAATATTTACGAGTTCTTGCTCGGCATCAGCCCGATTTTTTCATTATGGAAAATGTTAAGGGTATGTTGTCGGCAAAATTAAATGGCATATCACTTTTCGAGACGATCCTTGAAGATCTCAAATTTCCCATAAAAAAAACGGCCTCCCTTGCTGGTAAGGATAAAAATCTTGAATACCAAATTTATTCTCTTACCACCTCACCATCTAAATTATTGAAGCCATCTGATTTCATAGTAAAAGCTGAGGACTATGGTGTTCCTCAAGCACGGCATAGAGTTATATTGTTAGGAGTAAAAAAGGATTTTTCAAAAGAAGTACCCATTTCATTAAAAAAGAAAAATTTCCCTATAACTGTAAAAGATGTATTAGATAATTTACCTGAACTGCGCAGTGGATTATCGAGAGAAAAAAAAGAGAATAACACTTTGGAACATTGGGTTGCGAAAGTAACAGACATAGTTGCTCAAGATTGGTTGGAGAACGAACCGGATAACGATCTTACCCGATCTATTAAAGATGCAGTTACACAAGTTCACAACAACAAGCATACCCAGGGAAGTGAATATTTTCATGTTCAAGCAAAACGCTTTGCAAACAAAGAGATGTCAGTCTGGTATCAGGACAAAAGACTGAAAGGTGTATGTAATCATGCCTGTAGAACGCACATGAAGTCTGACCTGCATCGTTATCTGTATGCTGCTTCTTTTGCCAAAATTCACCATAGATCTCCATTAATGTCAGAGTTTCCCGATGAGCTTCTACCAGCCCATAAAAATGCTGCCTCTGGTCATTTTAATGATCGCTTTCGGGTACAGATAGCTGATAAACCTTCAACAACAGTGACTAGCCATATCTCCAAGGATGGTCATTATTTTATTCACTATGACCCGGAACAATGTCGTAGTTTGACAGTCAGGGAAGCTGCTCGTTTACAGACATTTCCAGATAATTATTTTTTTGAAGGAAGCAGGACACAACAATACATTCAGGTTGGTAATGCCGTGCCTCCACTATTAGCTAAGCAGATTGCTGAAATTGTGTTTAATTTGATTAAGCGTACTTTAGACTGAAATTATGTGATGGACTCTCTTGCACCTGAACGTCGAAGCTGGAATATGTCTCGAATAAAAAACCATGATACAAAACCAGAATTTAAAATGGGGTTTGAAATGGGGTCGGGCCACGCTAAGCAACTGATCCCATAGCACAATACCAACCTCCAGGTTGCATAAGCAGCTGATATCACCAGACCATATTGTCGGTTTCGAGGCCAAAATGGGAAGAATCAATCGACAGAAAGCAAAGCAATAGGATGAAAATCTTTTATCGAAACAATCAAAGAGAACTTTGGCATACTTATCAAAGGACAGAAAATTCTTGAAAACGATGGAGGGTTTCATCTTCGAGAAGATGATGGGAGCCCAAAACAAACACCTATTATTGGGATATTAATTATATAACTAATCTCTAGTTCGAAATTGACTAGCGTTGATAATGAGAGGGAACGACTGTGGGAAGATCTTTTTCTGAAAGTATGATGGTCACCCATGATGAAAATTCAATATTTTCATCATGAGTGACTTAAGATTCCTGACTTCTGCATTCCATTATCAGAAATAGCAAAGGTTGTGAGATAAGTGTCTTTGAGGTTAACAATTGAAGACCTACGCTGTTTGTCTCTCAAAAAATGCGGATATTGAGAGGCAACTACTTTTGACCTCAATTAGTTAAGCTCTACGGTCGTTGTCTCTCAAAAATATAGAATTGTTGACGACTAGCTCGCTTGGTGTTAAAATATTCTCAAATATTAACACGTAACTGATAGGGGGTAAGCTATGGATCTTAATTTAGAAAGTGCAGTCAATTATCATTACGGTAAATTCCCACCAACTGATCTTGATTATAGTCGCTTTATTGAGCCATTAGTAAAAGCAACGGACGCTGTAGCTCGTTATGATCAAATGCTAAAAAGTATGCATAATAGTGAAATACTGTTAGCACCTCTACGCAACCAAGAAGCTGTAATATCTTCAAGAATGGAAGGTACTGTGAGCACGATGGATGAAATTCTTAAGTATGAGGCAGATCATGGCAATGAGGAAGGAGACACTTCAAGTGTGAGGTCAGAGATTATAGAAACGATTCTTTATCAAAGGGCCTTAAAAGCAACACAACAGGCGATGGAAGACGGGTATCCATTGTCTCCATCACTGATTAAAGGAATCCATCAACGATTATTGTCTTTAGGACGTGGTGCCCTAAAATCACCAGGAAAGTTTAAGAATGAGCAGAATTATTTGGCTGACAAATTAAGGCAAAATATATTGTTTATCCCAATTAGTCCTGAAAAATTAAATGATGGTTTGGAAAGGTTGTTTGAGTACATAGCGCAAAGTACGCATACCATATTAATTAAAATAGGTATTAGTCACGTTGAGTTCGAAGCTTTGCACCCTTTTAAGGATGGTAATGGTCGAATCGGACGAATGCTAATCACATTAATGCTATGGAAATCAGGAACTATATCTGCACCTCATTTTTATATAAGTGCATATCTAGAAGAGAATAAAGACCGTTATATAGATATTATGAGGAATGTATCCCAAAATGGAGAGTGGGATAACTGGTGCACTTTTTTTCTGGAAGCAATTGAGGAACAGGCTATTAGGAATTTAAATATCGCAGAGAATATAAGCGCATTATATGAAGAGATGAAAATAGTCTTCTCAGATGTACTTTCCTCTAAATGGAGCGTTAACGCACTGGATTTTATATTCACCAATCCAATATTCAGAAATAATAAATTTACAACAAAAAGTGGTATACCTACAGCAAGTGCGGCAAGATTTACAAGAATTTTGTTGGAAAAAGACCTGATTACTATGATAGAAGAAGCATCGGGTAGACGTCCAGCATTGTATTCTTTTGAGCCGTTAATGCAACTTGTTCGTGTTTAGACGCAGTATAGGGAAATTAAAAACAAATACATGATTGGGTCCGTGTATTATCCGTGATGTTTGATAGTTGTTTATTTATAGGACCTGAACTCAAAATCGAGCAGGAACAAAACAATATCGCTCCAACTCTAACCCTCCATCGAGGAAAAAGAGAAAAGTGACATTCTTTTTTTACAGTACCAGACGCCAAGAACTCATATTTCAACATTTAACATCAGACACTTACCCGACTAGTTCGACGGACGCCCCCCCACCATTATTATTGATATTGTCGGATAGTTATCACCATGATTCCAGTCTGTAAACAGTCGGTAAAGTTCATCGTAAGGGCAGCCAGCTGGTCGCCCTTTTTTTTTGCAAAACCTATTCTTGGGGAGGCCTTGAAATAGCAAGTCTCATACAGATTTTTGCCAACCCAACATCCAACAGCCAATAGTTGGCTGCCAAGGTTCTTATCGGCGTCCTCCAAACTTGAGCATAAAGCTCCTTCCGAGTAATTTGTTTCATGTTCTTAGCCAAATTTTCATTATAATTCTCAGATGGACACAGTATGTGATTGCTAAACTAAGTTATCACATCACGAACGAACAAACTCAAGCAGTAGAGAATAGTCACGCTGATCTGCTGCCTGCAACGCCGCAATATAGCGATCCCGACAATCACCAGCCTTAACTAGATTCTTACTGCCCCAGCTAAAACGAGCATGTTTCAGGATGTGAACAAGCAGCAGGTCAACCATAAGCCGGGCATGACGACCATTACCGTTGGCAAAGGGGTGAATGGCAACCAGGCGGTGATGAAAGCGTGCTCCAATTTCATAGGGAGAGTAAACATCCTGCTCAATCCAGAACTTCACATCATCTAAAAGAATTTTTAATGTTGGTCCGATTGACCAGCATTCCACACCTATATTCTTTTCACTGCTACGAAACTCCCCGGCCCACGTCCACACATTTCCAAACATTCGTTTATGAAGGAGACGGATAAAATCCACACTGAGAAGATCATCTTTGGTAATGTTCGTTTTACGAAAGGCCCAAGTTTCCGCTTCTATAATATTATCCTGCTCCCAGCGATCAAGTTCAGCTCGATTTGTAATATGAGACAGACGTAGCCCTTCCAGTTCATCAGGATCAAGCGGGGTTGCGCCTGGTGGATAATCAAAGTTCATTCGGCTTGTCCCACAATTCTTTTGGCATAGTTTGCATTATCTTTTCCACTTCAGTTGCAAATGCTTTTTGCTGGTCAGAATCTGAAAGCTGCTGTGCCTCCAGCAACATTGAATGTGAAACATTGTTGATTCGACTTCTTGCAAGAGTTTTTGCCTGGCCATGAATAATGGCAGTGAAATCTTCACGGGGGATTACAGCATAGACAAAGACACAATCCAAAGCCTCTGCTGCCTGGCGCATGGTCCTGATAGTCGCAGAACCACTCTTTTCGCTTTTTTCAAGGCTGGTGATTCTAGGACCGGAAACACTCAAGCGCCCAGCGAGCTGCTTGCTGGACATTCCCAATGCCTCACGAACGCTACGCAACCAGCCCCTGACAGGTCGCTGGACACTGCGTATGGACTCAAAGCGATCGACTGTTTTTTGGAGCTGTTCTCGAATAAGGTGCTTTTGCTGCGATTTCATATTATTCACCATTAAGTTAAGTTAGCATCACAATAATTAACATATAGATGAATAGTTACAATAATAAATTAACTGATTGGTTAATATTATGGAAGAGATACATGGGAATTTTAAAATCTTATTAAATATATGTAACAAAAACGACATCATACAACTAGCCTGCGCTACGACTGCAATGTGAGCACATACAGCGCTCCTTTAACGCCAGAAGGATTACAGCATTTCGCAATCTTCAGAAAGCCCAAATGGATTCTCCGGTAGCTGATGCACCAAGCTTCGTTTATACGCCAAACTGATAACTTCTTCTGACTTTGCCATCGATGTACAGAGATATTTCGGATTTGGCATTGTTCCCACCCTGCCTAAATCCAACCTGTCAGAATCAAAACAGGCCTGCACTGTTATATCATCATGGGTTCGACTGGATGTGTGGAATGTGCAGGCAGTAGTCAGCAAGACAAACTCATCATCACTCAATGGACAGTATTCACGCAATGTAAGAGCTAATTGCGCCCCCCTGCTTCCATGGTTCTTATCCCGACTCTCATTCCGCCTTCGGCTATCATGAAAGATTGAAAACAGTTGTAGAACTTTTACATTCACTCCGTCCTGCTCGACCAGTCTCATTCCATTTTCGTAGACACGGCTCCAATGAATCACTCCATGAGTTCCATGCCACGAGAGACAATATTGGTTCTTAATTTTTGCAAGTAATTCAATAGTGACTGCACTCATTTGTTTCAACTTTTCTCAGATTCAATTTTCTGCCTCTCAAGGACCACCCATCCACTGCTACCCAAATTAACAATACATGCTTTCCTTACTCTTTTCTCAGAGAAAGATAAATATTGACGTGTAGTTAATTGACATGCAATAATATTTTAACAATCCCCTAAGAGCATACTTTTAAAGACAAAGGTATCCAAATTCAATAAAACCCCATAAAGAGTTAAAAAACCGTCAACGACAAGATCGGCACTCCTATAGTGAGTACCTTGGCGTCCGGGTCTACAGAGCGTTAAGCTCGGACCAAGGTAATTAGCCCGTTTTTTACTCCTAGGAGCTACTTTTTCGAAAGCGTTAAGCTTGTCTAGACCACTAAACTCTTTAGGTTTACTGGGATCGCAACGAAATATCGACCAGTTCTTTGGTCTAATGTCATGCTTGGATAGGAAAATAAGAACAAAGGGGTGGCAAAAATTAGCTCGGGACAGCTTCCTGAACGTACAGTGTTAATGTCTTCGCGAGCTCCTATCGGTTACCTTGCAATAAATGATATTCCAGTTTCTATTAATCAAGGGATCTAGCCATAAAGCCATCCCTCATATATGGGGAAATGTTCTTGGTCTGCTGGGCTCAGGCAAACATGGAACTGATAAAAGATAGGGCAAACGGAAGCACCTTTCTTGAAATAAGTAAAAAGAATTTTTGGTTAACTCCTATCCTTGTGCCAAGTGCTGATGTCGTGAGGTCTTTTAATAAGTCAACAGCACCTTTTTTGTCTCGCATCATTTCATGTTTAAAAAATTCGCAGGAGCTCACAAAACTCCACGACACTCTACTGCCCAAACTCCTGTCCGGAAAAGTCCGCATCCCGGAGGCCGAAAAGATGGTGAAGGAGCTGGCATGATGCCAGGAAAGGCATCCGTCATTGTCCAGTTTTTTAATGAAGAAACTGGACAAATATGGTCATCGCCAGTAGCTTATTATTAATGAAACACACTGAAACTATAAAGAATATTATTGATCGCCTCCCGAAGGGCTATATTTTCACATGTGATGATTTTATAGAGAAGGTGAAAGGTAAGGAGGCGTTGACTAAAGCCCTTAACCGCCTTGCCGCTTCCGGCAAGATTGTCAAGCTTAGCAAGGGAAAATATTATAAGCCTGAGCCGTCACCCTTTGGTGAGCTCCCACCTGACCAATACCAGGTGGTGAAGGATCTGCTGGAAAAAGGCGGCAAGGTGCAAGGCTATCTTACCGGCCTCAGCATCTATAACAGGCTTGGCCTCACCACCCAGGTTGGCAGTACCATTCAGATTGGCCGCAACGAGACCCGTGGGATTTTTAAACGGGGGAAATACACCATCTCTTTTGTGAAACAGAAAAACAGCATAACCAAAGAAAACATCCCCCTTCTCCAGCTCCTTGATGGCCTGCGCTTTATAAAAAAAATCCCGGATTCATCTATTCAAAAGAGCTGCATAATTTTGCGAAACCTCATCGCCGATTTATCCGAAAAAGAACGGGCTCGCCTTGTCCGGCTGGCCATGAAGTACCAACCGTCTACGCGGGCATTGCTGGGGACCATCCTCTCTGGTTGTGGCCAGGAGGAGCTGACGACAAAATTAAAAAAATCATTGAACCCGTTGACAACATATACACTCCCAGGGGTTTCCGAAGTGCTTCCGGCCGCAGCCAGATGGAATATTAAATGAAACTCCATGGGGATGAGCGCTTGTTTCGCCAGGCAATAACGGCCACTGCTACCCAGTTGCATATCCCGGAGATCTTTATTGAAAAGGATTACTGGGTCACCTATGCCTTGCACTCTGTTTTCAATGATCCAATTGGCGAGGAGACTATTTTTAAGGGCGGGACAGCGCTTTCTAAATGTTTTGGCCTGATTGACAGGTTCTCAGAAGACATCGACTTAGTGGTCAAACATCACGCAGAGGAAACCGACAATCAGCTAAAGCGCAAGATTCGGCGGATAGGTCAGGTTGTCAGCTCCATGCTTCCCGAGGTTGAAGTTGAAGGATTAACCCGTAAGATGGGTATGAACAGGAAGACTGCCCACAGTTACCCCAATATTTTCAGGGGAAGTTTCGGGCAGGTTCGCAATGTGATCGTGGTGGAGGCAACATGGTTTGGCTATTACGAACCATATATTGCCCACCCTTTATCGTCCTACATCTATAACCCAGTGGGATGTTTTTGGTTTGCGAAATAAAGTTTTAACGGCAGGAGACAAACAGGGATTACTCATTTCAGGCTGTATGGTGTTAATTGTCAGATAAAAAAAAGCTGACAGACTCGTGTATCTGCTTCGTTTGGTGTTTTGTTTTCTCCCTCGGTGATGTCGGCCCAAAAAGCAATTATCTCTTCCGTCGAGATGGAGTCTATAGCTCTGTCATTGTAAATATTCCCAAACTTCCCTAGAAGAAATCTATAATTTGCAAGAGTGTTTGGACGTGAATTAATTTTATGGTATTGAATACAGTAGGTGATAGCATCGGCTACTTTCATGATCTCTCCTCCTTTTAGGTTTAATTGGTCCCTAAAAGAAGGTTTGCATTTTTTCATGAAAAAGAGCTAGAAAAACAAGACGTACCGATCATTTGTTGTTGGCTGGACGCCTATTACCAAAGTAAAGAGATCTCCCCTGAATTGGGCCTGAGCCATTCTGGCGATATAGTGGAATTATGTTGACTTTGTTTTAGACGAATTGTGCATATACAATCGAATTAACAGGGGATATTAATTGAGAAGAGTCAATGCTCGCAAGGACGACGGGTGGCCATTCCCACCGCCTTAGCCCATTTACATACCTATTTTGGAACACCGAAGGAGTTCCCATGAACCGCCTATTAGCCAAAATTTTGCTGTTATTGTTAATCTTAAGTCTGCTGTTCAGTATGTACCTTTTTTACCAAGGCCGCTTTATGGAAGGCTTGTATATATATCCTCTAATGATCACCATTTATGTGGTAATGTTTCTTAGTGGTAAGCGGAAGGGGTGATCTAAAAAAGGAGACGCATCGAGTTCCAGAGACACCTTACTTAATTCTTAATTCGTGAAAAGTGGGGTCAGGTCTTGCAATACCACATTTCATGGCCCACAAGTCAACATATGTATATTATGTTGAGCATAACGAAAGTAAACATATCTCCCCTCAACCGGAACTGACCAACTTGAGAATGTAGGCCCATGTACGTAATAAATGCCTCTCCTGCGTATTCCACTGAATCCGGCCACTCATTCCGGGGGAAACCGGCCACCTAGTCCAGTGATTCCGGCCAGGTGATTGGAGCGGAGCGACGCTGTTATTTCTTCATTACTTTAGATTCACCGAACACAATAGGGTCGGACCAAGGTAACTAGCCGTTTTATTGTTAAAGTATGCTTTAACAAACCCGTTTTCTTCTCTTAGAAGCTCCTTTTTCACCCTTAAAAAAACCTTCTAAGGAATTAGAAATAGTATTAAAGGAGGCTTCGGCTCCTTACAATACACTTTTTGAGGGTAAAAAGAGTACTCTAAGACCAAACACTAGCTATTGCCCTGCCTGAAAAGACACCAAATCAAGGTGATATGTCGATCAAACCCCATTTTAGTCCATTTCGGAACCTGTGGTCTTGATAGTGGCAGAACCACTCTGTTCGCTTTTTTCAAGGTTGTTGATTCTAGACGTCCAGAGAGCTGCTTGCTGGACATTCCCAATGCTTCACGAACACTACGCACCTCCCCCGACAGGCCGCTGGACACTACTTATGGATTCAAAGCGACCGACTGTTTTTGGGAGCTGTTCTCGAATAAGGTGCTTTTGCTGTGACTTCATATTATTCACCATTAAATTGAGCATCTCAACAATTAACACATCGGCTAATTGTCGTAACAATATATTAACTCATTGGTTAATATTACGGAAAAAAGATGAATGGAAAATTTAAAAACTGATTAAACATAACTGATTACGTACAAAGATCAGCCATTTTGGCTGTCCCGCGGAGGCAGGCATCTGGTTGCCATTTTTCTGCAAAACAGTTTTTGTCTACATTGGACACAGAAGCTGATCAGTTCACTTTCCAATTATTTATAGACAATAAAAACTCTAGCGGTGGTAACCCAAGAATAATGAATGTCGAGCTGGGTATTGATAGAGCTAAAATTACTAACGCTTAACAAACAAGGATACGGGGTATTCGTTACTATCAATAAAACAGATTCAAAAGGTAGAAAGACTGAAAATATTGGTGGAATTCGTGCCATACTGCTAAAATAAATAGGTATTTTTCCAATTTCTTCTTTGTCGAGCAGTGTGTTTCTGTGTAGTATTTATTGGATACAATACGAAAAGAGGGCATGAACTTAAAAAGCAATAGAAAGAATGAATGTATAATGAAGTTTTCCAATATTATGGGTTAAGAAAACAGACAAAAGAGGCAATCCAAGGTGTTACTCCCTACTCCATCATATAGCCCAGTTTTTCCTTTTAATTTTGGGCATGTCCAGACACTGTTTCCAACGCTTTTTAGGAAAACTCCGGTTACTACTCCACAAAAAAGGCGAATTAAAACTGAAGATAATGATTTTATAGATGTTGATTTCCATAAGGCCCATGGCGATGTGGCTGATGGTGTGAAACGGTTGATAGTTGTGAGTCATGGCTTAGAGGGGAATGCCAGAAAAAAATATTCTCTCGGCATGGCTGCCCAGTTTACCGAGATGGGATGTGATGTGATTTGTCTCAATTTTAGAGGATGTTCGGGAGAACCCAATCATCAATTAAGAATGTACCATTCGGGTGCCACCGATGATCTGCACCAAGTGATTGGATATGGCTTAGATGAAGGTGGGTATGAAAAGGTTGGGTTGATTGGATTTTCCATGGGAGGAAATCAGACGCTAAAATATCTTGGTGAAGACCCTGGTAAGGTTTTTAACCCAGTGAAAGCCGCCGTTGTTTTTTCCGTTCCTTGTGTGCTTGGTGAATCGGTTGACGTGATGACTCGTTGGCAAAACAGGTTGTATATGCAATACTTTATGCGTGGGCTTAAGGCTAAAGTAAGAGAAAAGGCCAAACGTTTCCCGGATCGTGTAAATATAGATGGCTTGGATAAGATGATAACGTTTCGGCCTTTTGACAATAAATATACAGCTCCAATTCACGGATTTAAGGATGCGGAGGATTATTATACAAAATGTTCTTCAAAGCAGTTTTTATCTGGTATCACTATTCCTACTCTTTTGGTCCAGGCAGCAGATGACCCTTTTTTATCGGAATCTTGTTATCCGATAGAAGAGGCTGAGAAGAGCCAATCGCTTTTTTTGGAAGTACCCCCATATGGTGGCCATGTGGGGTTTGTTGAGAAACCGTGGGATCAATCGTACTGGTCAGAACGGCGGGCGGCTACGTTTTTTAAGGAGCATCTTTTCTGCTCCGGTTAGAATAAATGATAAGAATTCGCCTTCCATTGGAAAAGTACCAAAGAAGCATCCAATATCACATTAGCTTTCGTTATTCCATCAGTAAAAGACATATTAAATGCCGTGATGCAGAACAACCTCTTGCTTGCTGCTGGAGCAAATCCATTATCAGGCCTGCCTGGAGATGACTCTATCATAAAAGAAGAACAAGCAGTTTTGTGCCAAGAAGCATGCCAATCAAGGCCATGGGATATACCGTAGCGTATGCGGATGAGGCATAAGATGTCGAAGAGATATCTGTTGCTGCTGCAAGCCCGGGGGTACTTGTCATAGAGCCGGACATTACGCCAAGCATTCTCAGAAAAGGAAGCTTGATGATATATCTGCAGACAAAGACAGAGGCAATGAGGGGCAGGAGGGTAACGACTACCCCGGCAAACAACAGCTCCATTCCTTGTTGGCTTAAAGTTTCCAGTATTGTCGAGCCGGTGTTTGTTCCTATGGTAGCGAGAAAAAGAATCAACCCGAATTCACGAATAAAGGTGTTGGCATTTGCTGGGATCTCCCAGATAAATGGACCTAACTTATAGAGGTTGGCAAGTAAAATTCCCGAAAGCAGGACGCCCCCGGTAGTGCCTAGAGTAAAGGTTCCTCCAAAAGGAATGTAGATCGGTACTTTTCCCAAAAGAAAACCAACAAAAATTCCAATGAAGATCGGGAGTAAGTTGATACTGAATATTTCTTTGAGATCATTGCCCAATACCTTTGCCATGTTTTCCAGTGTTCGATTATCTCCAACGACAAAGATTGTGTCCCCCAGATGAATACGAAGATTTCCTGTTGGTGACAGGTCGATTCCGTTCCGTGTGATCCGAGTGACCTGAACACTAAAGACCTCATGAAAATTGAGTTGGTTCAGGGTCATGCCAGATATGGCTGTGTTGGAGACAATAAATCTCTTGTTGCTGAGTATTTTCTCAAATTTTATTTCACTGGCGATGGTCTTGCCGAGAAATGGTTGGATGGTTTCAAGATCTTTTTTTCGCCCGGCTATTCGGATGTGATCACCTTCTTCAATAACGGTATCAGCCCTCACTAGGATTGGTTCATCGGCTCCGGTACGAAGCAACCGTGTCATGACAACCGGGGCAATGGCTTTGAGACTGAGATCTTTGACCTTTTTACCGAAAATATTTGGGTTAGTGATCTCTACATGTTTGATGGTGATGGGGTGATGTTTTTTTGCAAGCTCTCTTTGAAGTGTCTTTTCTTCAGTGGGGATGTCGATTTTGAGGAATTTTGGCAAGAGTCGTATAAAGACAATAACTCCTGTTACCCCAAAAAAATAGGTGAGACCATAGGCCGCAGTCGTACCGTTTTCACCTGCCATTTCAACTGCAACAGCCAGACCTGGAGTACTGGTGAGAGCTCCGGCAAAGAGTCCCGAGGCAACCGAAGCGTTAAAATCAAAAAAAAGCGAAAAAGCCAGAGTTGTGATAAACCCCGTACCAATAACCGTGAGGGTGCCGATTGAAAGCCTGAGCCCTCCTGTCTTAAATGAATTGAGAAATCCTGGGCCAGCTTGAAGACCGATGGAATAAATAAACAACACCAACCCCAGGGTTTGAAAATCTACGGGTAAAACGTAATCAAAATGACCGAAGAAGAGCGCGACAAAGATAATACCTGATGTCCCAAGAGAAAAAGATTTTATCCGCAATCGGCCTAAAGCAATGCCGAGCAGTGTGATGAGGAGAAGAAGAAAAATATGATTGTTCAAAAGACTCATGGGAAACCTATCCACTCTGAATTGACGATTCAATGCGATTGAGAAGCAACCGACATTAAATAACCGTTATCTTGCAATCCTTTTTAAAGTAAAAAAATACAATGCCATAACGATAACACCTTTAAATACGCTGCTAATACTCACACACCACCAGACACCTGCATATGCATACGACGTATATGTTACCACAAGCAGTGCTGCGGGAACTCGCAACCCGGTAAAAAGAATAGAAATGGCAGCTGGAGCCTTTGATCTCCCCAGACCATAAAACCCTCCTGCAGAAGTAATCTCGATACACATAAATATCTGAGATACAGCGAGGATAAGTAAATACATTTCTCCTGTCAGAATCATCTCTGTTTCAGTCGAAAAGAAAGAGAAGATTTGGTAACCATAAAAGGCAAAAGCAATAGTTGCTATGAGTCCTAAGCTTACGCTTAAGCCAAGAACAATATAATAGCCTCGCCTGATTCTCTCATACTTCCCTGCACCATAATTTTGCCCGGTAAAAGAAGAAAGTGCTGTTGCAAAGCCTAGGGCTGTGTTCCATGACAATGCCTCAATGCTTGCCCCTATATTCTGCACTCCCAAAGGAATAGTACCGTAGGCGGATACAATTCTACCGATATACATGGAAAACAAACAGAAGGCGACATGGCTGACCGAAATCGGTACACCAATTTTCAGGATAGCAAATGCTATGTCCTTTTGTGGCAAGATCAAGAATTTCAGGTGCGGAATATACGCTGTAATCCTTTTGTGTTTGATTAAAAAGATTGTAAAAACCAGAATATTTGCAAATACGGTCGCAACTGCT